>Ga0180073_1000001_pt1 | contig 60381 bp, 87 predicted proteins | sample EasRiv333_16_10D_FD_123010 | JGI IMG/M metagenome (GOLD analysis project Ga0180073, IMG submission 123010) | Soil microbial communities from meander-bound floodplain in the East River, Colorado, USA - East River metaG ERMLT333_16_10D | ecosystem: Environmental > Terrestrial > Soil > Floodplain ...
CGACGTGATGTTATCGTCCAGAGCCACTGTGAACACCGTCGATTCGGCGAGGTTCAGCGTGAGCACGCCACTGACGATGTTGGGCGAAGACGTGATCTCGCGTGGAGTCGCCGCTCGAAGCACCCAGTTCGTGCCATTCGACACCGCCATCACGGTTTCGTTCTTCGCCTTGAGCACGTATGTGGCCGCGCCCTCGAACGTCTCCGCCGCGTTTGGGTCCACCGTCACGCTGTTGGCCGCTGTCGCATCGATCCGCTTCACGGTGATGCTCCGACCCTTGTAGCCCACCGCCGTGTAGAGCGTGATGGTCGCAGACCCACTGGTGGCATCCACGAGGACGGTCACGTCTTCACCGTCCGTCGTCAGAACGGTGTAGTTGGCCGTCTTAGCCAGGACCGTGCTCGCGATACTGACCCCATTCGTCGTGACCCAGTTCGCCCCGTCCGATACCGCTACCGCCGTGTCGCCGACACCGAGCACGAGCGTAGCCGAGCCTTCAATCGTCTCTGAAGCGTTGGGGTCGATGGTGACGGTGTTGGCCTCAGTCGTGTCCGTGCGCTTGACCGTGACCTTTCGGCCCTTGTGCCCTACGGCGGTGTAGAGCGTAACCGTGAGTGACGCGCTGGTGGCATTCGCCAGGACCATGACATCGTCGCCGTCCTGGTAGGTCACGGTGTAGTCGGCTGTCTTCGAGAGCACCCGTGACACCGTTGAGGCCTTGTTCAAGCCAATCCAGTTGGTGCCGTCTGACGCGATGGTGATGCCGTCGTATCTGGAGGCGATGACGTAGGTCGCTGCCCCGTTGATCGTGTCGCCAGCATTGGGGTCAATCGTGACCGCGTTGGCCGAGCCATCGATCTTCACCACGCGAATCCTGAACCCATCGTTCCCGACTGCCGTAAACGGCGTGATCGTGAACGCCGCGAGCGTGGCATCAGCGAGAATCAGCACGTCGCTGCCGTCTTCGACCGTGACCGTGTAGTTGGCCGTTTTGGTCAGGATGGACATCTGACTGGACTCGCCGGCTCCAGACCCCTCCGACGTCGCGTTGTCCACGGTGTAGATCGGGTTGGTTGGCGGGTCCGTGTCCGTCGATGGCGACAAGACGAACTTGTACGCGACACCAGGCGTAACGAAGATGTTCTCGAAGAGCCCTTCCGCCGAGGCGATGATGGGGTTTGTGTTCTCCGTCTCAAGGTCCGCATCGGAGTAGGTGTCGATCTTCGTCGTCGTTCCGGCGGCGTATGAGAAGAGTTTCGCCAGCGCGTAGTCAGGCACCCAGATCCGCAGTCCGCCTAGCAGTGGCATGGCATCCTCATTTCGCAGCCCAGCCCGTCGTGCCGGTACCGCTTTCCTTCACGTAGAACGTGGCCCCTGGCGTCCCGTCTGTGCGGTTGAACTTCGACGACACTGGCCCGGCGATGACGCCCTCTGGATCGCCTTCGCCCCACATCTCGAATGCCGTCCCTGGTGACCCCTTGAATAGCGCGGCGAGGAACTGGCACCAGAGCACCCACGGCTTGGTCATGATGCCGGCCTTGTCCACTACCGGATTCGCGATGGCGAGGTGTGGAGCTGGCATCTATTCGATACTCGCTTCAATGTCCACCGAGGCATCGCCCCAGGCGTGCGTGATCGGCTCAGAGGTCGAGACTTCCATGACCCAATCATACCCGTCACCGAGGCGGTCGAGGCCCACAACCGTGTCGTATTCACCGACGACCCCCTGATTGATCCAGATCTCAGACGACCAGGTCTTCCCGCCATCGACCGAATACCGGAACATGATGCGTGGTGGCATGGCCTAGTGCTCTGACGGCTCGATGTTAACAGACGCACTCCCCCAGGCATGGGTAATTGGGTCAGAGGTCGCCACTTCCAGTACCCACTTCTTCCCGTCTCCAAGCCGGTTGATTCCGGCCCGCGTCAGATACTCTCCGACATCACCTTGGTTGATCCACATCTCTGACGACCATGTCACACCGCCGTCCGTGGAATATCGGAACATGATGCGCGGGTGGGCTTCCGCTTCGTCTGCAACCTCCGGCTCTGGCTCCGGCTCTGGCTCCGGGAATGAGCCGACGATGACCCAATAGTTATACGTCGAGGCCCCAACCGGAACCTGGAAGAGCCCAAGTGCGTCACCCTCCACATACTCCACGCCATCGCCGCTCACCACGCCGGTCGTGTCTGGGTCAGAGACGACGAGCGCATCGAGCGCCGTGGAGGCCGCATTCTTCCTGAGTTGGAACGTCTGTGAATTGCCACCACCTGGGGCCGCGCCGAGTGCGGCGTACATCACCGATATCTCCAAGGCTCCAGCCGGTGTTGTCGAGAGGGACGGGATTGTGTGCTGAAACTCGGACTCAGACGCCGACGCGCCACTGTCATTTCCAGATACCAGCCTCGCGCTTGAGGCCCCGGCGTTCTGCATGTACCCAGACACCATAAACCGACCAGCGGATCCGGCGTCGAGCCTGGCGCGAATGGTGGCGGCGTGACGGACTAGGGACACAATCCCGGCATTCCGCTTGAACCCAACGATATCGACGAAATCGCCTGGCACCACAGCCAACTCGAACTGACGCCGGCCGAAGGCATTCGAGAACGTGTCCACCACGAGCGTCGTCGTCGTGTCCACCGTCCCTCCTGTGCCATCCTGGATGATGTCGTTGACGACCAAGAAGTACTCCACGTTCGGGTCGAACGTCATCGCTATTTGATACTGAACCACCATCTCAGTGATCGTCATCGGCAAGCCGACGAGGGACTTGCCAGGTGTGGGGATCCCGGTGGCCCACTGGCCAGTCGGATGCAAGATCGCACGCTGGAAGCCCACATCTACCGTGTTCGACCCTAACTCTTGATGACCGCCACCAAAGACATGCACTCGCTCTTCGCCAGTCTCGAGCAGCATTGTGGCAACGGCGAAGAGTGGCGTTGGCAGGTTCACCCCTCCTGTGTTTTCGTACTCCACCCGGATGCGTTGGTACTTGTAGACCGCCAGCCCCATGTCTAGGTTCGCCGAACCAGTCACATCGGCAGACGTCAACGTCAGCGTGAATCCTGTCTCTTGCGCGAACAGGCCGCCTGCGCCGACCGCTCCACCGGGCAGGATCTTCAACGTGACCTGTTGTGACCCGGTGAGAGGCTGGGACAATTTGACCGCGATGCTCTGGAGTGTCCCGTTGACAATCGCGACATCGCCAAGCCGTTCTGGCAAGGCGTTGATGCCCACATACGGGAACCCACTACACGCCGTGTCGCCAGGGGTTAGGCCAGACAACGTCATGCGGCCGGTGAAGATGGGCTGGAACCCGCCACCAGTCAGCGCGGTAGACCCCTCCGGGATCAGGAACGAAAGCAGCGTCATCGGCCCGCCGGCCGACCTGGCAGCCGTAAAGGTGGGCTCGTCGTCCGCTGCCGCCAGATGGTTCACGATGATCCGAGGGCCGGTGAAGAATGAGGCCCCGCCAGTCAACGAGCTGGACACCCCAGGCGGATCCGTGAAGAACACGGCCGCAATCTGTCGGCCGTTCGGATCCCACGCATACGCCTTCCGCGCCAGAGACGTGGGCGAGAAGAAGTCCTCATACGTCGCCCCTGGAAGGATGATGCACCCATCGGAGGGTCCGTCCTGGACGTTGAAGGCGCACGTCGCGTAGTTGAACCCTGTCGGCGCCGTCGTGATGAACTCAATTAGTTCAGTGCCGACGATGGCCGGGTTGACTAGCGAGAACACGTAGGCCGCATTGCCAGCGGCCGCCACCCCGGTCCAGTCCATCCAGGGCGTCATTTGTATTCCGCCGAAGGTGCAAGTTTCGTTGTAGATGTTCGTGCTGTCGTACCGGTTCGTGCAGACGATCACGTAGATCGTCTTCCCGGCTTCAGAGGTGTGCGACCACGGGGATGGATGCACCCCGACGCTTTCCGTACTCGACGCATTGGTGGGGACGCTTGGCCTAGCCATGGCCAGTCTACGTCACGACGCCGACGTCTACGTTGACCTCGAACCGGTTGATGGTCATCTGACGCTGGTTCTGGTTCGCATGAGGCGAGCGGACCACCCGGCGAATCGGCTTGTCGTCGTCGTCGTACTTCGCCGTCGTGGACAACTCATAGATCGTGCCGTCGATCCGGCTCCCAACCAGATGCTTCTCGAACGCGTGACAGTGACACTGCCCGAGGTGTGGGTCCATGAACCCGGTCGCCGGATTCAGATACCCGCGCTCGTGCCATAGGTCCGTCGTGAGGTCGTAGACCCACGTCATGTGACCAGGGAAGCTCAGGACGTAGAACGTGTGCCCAGCGTCAAGGTAGGTCCACGCGTAGGCATCCTGGCCGGTCGAGTAGGTCTTCCAGATCGCCTCCACCGCATCGTGGCTGACGCGCACCGCGTTGTAGCCACGCGACATCGCCACATGCCTGGCGCCATCTTCCGTCTGCCCCAGCCAGAGTAGAGCTCCACCGACCTTGCAGAGCGTCTTCTGCGCCAGTAGGCCGTGCTCGATCAGGACGCCCTGAATCGGCGCGAACGTCACGAGCGCATCCCCGGTGTTGTACCAAACCTCCGCCGTCTTTGACCCAATGAGCCACATGTCCTTGCCGACTAACTCGAGACCTTGGATGTTGTCCGTGGTCTGGGTCTTCTCGGCGAGGTCGCCGGCCGACCACGTCAGCCCGTCAAACCGGCCGGAGAACTGAAACCGCCTCGTGCCGAAGGCCGCGACGATGAAGTAGGAGTCCGAGTAAGACAGGCTGATGATATTCGCCGGGAAGTCGGAGTCCGTGATCTGCACGAACGAATCATCGGCCAAGGTGTGGATGTAGCCCAGCCCGCCACCCATCACCATGTTCTGCCCACCTCCGGATCCGTTCGTCGCAATCTTGACCGGCAGCGTGGACTGCACCACTGACCCGATCAGGAGCGAACTGCCGCTCGCGTAGAACCGGTAGTACTCCGACCCGCTGACCGCGTAGGCGTAACCGTCATGCGAGAACAGCGCCGTGATCGGCCCAGTCCCAATCGTGGTGAAGGTCCGCGTACCAGGCGTGGGCGCGAACGTCATGGCGTAGGGCGGCCGCACACCCTCTCGGCGATGCACAAGCGGATACAGGTTGAGCGCCTGTTGGCTACCGATTCTTGAGGACGGGAAGCGGTAGGTGCCCCCGACGAACCCATCGTACGGAACGATCATGGCCGCCTGATCGAGTCCGAATAGGGGTCATACCACACGCCCATGACCCCGTCACGCCCGAGCGCACCGTCCGTCTCGAGCCGTGGCGGACCCTGATCCGTGAGTGCGGCGATGCTCGCCTCTGCCCGAATGAACGCCTGCTCCATCGCCCTAGTGACCGGCTTCCCGAACGCCTCCGCGATACGGATCTGGAGATCCGTTCGGAACAGTGCATGATACCCGTCAGGGTAGGTGTACTGCGTCGTCAGGTCGGCGAACCCTGAGATGGTCGGCAAGGCGAGGTAGAGCGTGGCGGCAGTCTGAGGCACCTCCCAGAAGTAGAGCGTGTTGTTCGTGACCCCAGTCTCCATGTAGACGTGGCAGGGATAATCCGCCTCTTCCGTCTTGTCGCCAATGTCGAAGTACTCGGCCTGAGTCAAGATGCCGATTGGCACCTCCTGCGTCTGATCGACTGGAAGCACGGCGGCATTCGCCAGGATGGTTGGCTTGGGCGTGACCGTGTAGTGGGCGCCAGTCGGGCCTATCGTGCGCGACACCTGGCCAGCCACGAGGGTGAAGGACTGGCGAGCGGCGGCGTAGATGCTCCGCCGCTTTTGCCTCCACTCCTCGAACTGCTCTTCTAGAGCCACGAGCGCCATCGTCGCGTCCGGATCTGTCAGATGCCGGCCGACACCTATCACTCGGATGCCCTGAAGTGCCCGCGTGATGAGTTGTGCGGCCGTGAAGGTCATGGCGTCCCAGCCAGTGCCCGCTTGATCTGGTTGTCAATCGTGGCGAGAACGGTCTTCCGGCCACCATTCGGCCCGCCGGACTCGCGGTGTCTGATGCGCGTCAGTACGTCCACGTCACGAATCTGGATCAGCATCTTCCGGAGATCGGTGAAGTGAATCTGGCGCACATCAAGTTGGCCCTTGGGCTCAGGTACCGGTACCGGTATGGGCTCCGGCTCCGGCTCCGGTTCAGGTTCCGGTTCAGGCTCAGAGACAACGACCGGGGCCGCTGCCACTGGCTCGTGATAGAGCTTGTAGGCCTCGTCGTAGGTCGTGGCCCATCCGATCCGCTTGGCGAGCATCCGCTCCGCCTCGAGATTCTCGAAGACCTTCCCATTCACGTCCGCGTAGTGATACAGCCGTGTCATCAGTTGGTCACCGTGGGCTGTGGAGCCGGCACCCGAAGGAGCAGCATCCCGGTTGTGGCGTACTTGGAGTAGAACATCTCCATGTCAGACGGCCCTGACCATGACCCAAGACCGTCCCTGGCAGCGCCAGCGTTCGCCACCGCCTGGTCGAGTGGTAGGACATGGGTCAGCCACAGATGCGCGCCTGAGCGCGGCAGGACAAGGCAGAACATGTCCGGCGAGATCAGCCGGCCCTGCACGAGGCCGTAGAGCGCGTTGAAGATGCGCGTGGCCTTCACGCGGTGTGCTTCGACGGCCACGCGTTCTTGCCACATTCCACCTTCCGCCTTCTGCGCGCTCGCCAGCCAGCGCAGATGTTGCGCGGCCTCGTGATACCGCTCCATGAGGGTCAGCGCGAGGGAGGCTTCGACGCCGTTGGGTGGCCAGGGAGGCGACATCTCGTTCATGTCGGCACCTCTTCCTTCTCGTTGACACTGCCACCCAGCGCAATGGCGGCATCGATCCTGCCGGCATGCTCTTGCTGGAACGTGTTCTTCAGGTGAATCCCACCGAAGGCGGCATCCCTCTCTTCTTTGTTGAGGAGCTTGTTCCTGTTGGGCCTCTCGCCTTCTTGAACGCCAGCCTGCATCTTCTGCGCGGCCCGAAGGTCAGCTTCGGCCTGAATCTTCCTGGACTGGCGAGCGAGGATCTGGTCCGTCTTCTCGGCGTCGTAGTCGTTCTTCATGTCCAGTGCCGGCGTCTCGCCTTCCAATTGGGTCATCCACGCCGGCTGCCGTGGATCCTGGTTGATCTTCTCCATCGCCGCCGCGAAGTCCTTGTTCTGCATCCGCTTCGCTTCCGCCTGCTTGAGTGCGGCTGGGTCGCCAGTGACGTCCACCAGCCGCTCCTTCGAGAGGGCCGGTTGCTGCGTGATGGCCTCGCGGAACCGCGCCACATCGAGCGCGTACTGCTCCTTCGTCAGGTCGTAGCCGTAGTCCTTCCCATGCGCGAGGTCATAGACCACCTCGTCGAGGAGGGTGCAGCCGGGCGGTGTGTGGACCTTGACGCCACGCCCAATGGCAATCCCGAGCCACATCTGGCAGTTGCCACGCTGCCGCTCGTACTCCGTCGCGTGGCCGTATTCGATACCCCACAGGCCGATGTCCGTCGCCCCGTAGATTAGGGCAAGGGCAATCTGGTAGGCCGTTTGTGAGCTGTAGTGAAGGCCGGGGAACTCCGTCCGCATCTGTTCGATGGGATTCCGCGCAGAGGCCGGCACATCCTTGTGCTGCTCCTGCATCATCACCGGGATGCGGCACCGCTGGAGATGCTCCCAGGCGTCATTTTGGCGCTCCGTGAACACGAACTCAGGGTGCATCTCCCAGAAGAGATCGACCCGGTTGGCCGGAAGAAAGTTGGTGGCGCTGATGTTGGCCCAGAACTCCCACGAGGGGTCGCTCCATGGCGCTGTCCAGAGTGTCGCGCGATATGTCCCGAGGAGTCCGATCTTCCGTGCGTTGCCAGGCCCCCACCGAATGGGGCGGTTTGCCAGTTTCTTCACATGCCCAGGTACCGTGATCGCCATCGTGATGCCACGCTCCTTGACGCTTGGGTCCGCGCGTCTAGCGGTCGCCAGGGCAATCCTGACGACCGCTATTGTAGGCCGGTTTCTCGATTGCGTTCTTAGAAGCTCGTGAACTTCTTCGCGACACCATCGACGTAGGGCCGGTCGATATAGACCGTGCCTATCCCACCTCCGACCGTGGGAGAGGTCAGTGTGGTCGGGTCCGACTGTGCCCACGCCCGCCAGATGATGTTGCCTCCGGCTGAGGTGAGGATGTCACCCGCGCCAGTGACCGCGATCATATCGGCCGCACTGGTTACGTTCGACGAGAGCAGCGCCGCCGTGTAGGTGCCGGCGTGGAGCCCCCACGAGAACGTGTCCGAAGCCGTCACCGTCTCGACGATGATCACGACCCGGCCCTTTGAGGCCGCACCGACCTGGGTCGCCAGACCGTTGGGATCGACCACCGCCCACTCGCCGACCTGGAACGCGTTCTGGCAGTCCACGAGCAGGTAGACGAACCCGGTGTCCGGATCGACGCATTCGTGGTTGACCACCCTGTTCCGGGAGATTTCCACCCACGAGTCGTTGACGTAGCGATACGCCTTGGGGTCTTCCGCGCTGATGACGACCACCGGCAGCACCGCGACCTCGCTGGCCGTGACCGACCCTCGCGGCTTGGTCTGCGCGAAGTACTCGGCCCGGTCGAGCCAGCACACCGCGCCACTCGCGTGCTTGGACGCCCGCGTGCCGGCGTAGCCTCGCTGGACACCCACGATGCTGTTGAGGATGTCGTCAGGCTCGAGGCGGTTGACGAGCATGACCTCCGTGTCCTGCACGAGGAGGTCGCCGACGAGTCGGCTGGTGACAGAGCTGACCTTGGCGAAGGTCTGAGACGCCGTCATTGCGGCCGACAGCGTCACGGTGTTCAGATTGCGTGCCATGTTCTTTTTCCTTTCTGGTCTGCTGTCTGACCGTTACGAGCCAAGAATGCGGCACGCCATCTCGGGGCGCAGCACCTTCCATCCGCCCAGCACGTCGTACCGATCCACGACGCGATCCGGGCCACCTTCGTAGTACCGGATATGACGGATGCTCAGGTTGAGGTCATTGCTCGAGGCGCGCGAACCGTCCACGATGCCAGCCGGCGGCAAGTAGAGGTCGCACGTCGCGAACGTGATGAAGTCCTTGTGGTACGCCAAGCCCTGCGCCCCACCCACCCCTGCGTACGTCGAGGCGTGGCCGAACGTCAAGATGGCGTCGTTGTCCGCCGGGAGCGCCGTCACGTTCTGATACGGCCCGGTCGCCCGGATGGCTTCCGTGAGGTAGAGCGTCACGTTACCGGAACCGTCCGAACTGGCGTCTGCCGCCACCGCGAACGGGCGCAGCCGATCCCACGCGACCTTCGAGGACGGGTTCACGCCGCGGCTGGACGCAAAGGTGACGATGTCGCCTTCCTTCCAGTAGCCAGTCACCGACGCCGAGGCGCCGTCAACGACCACAGACGTAGACCCTTCGGTCACTCCGCCAGAGACGTTGACAAGAGGCGTGGTGCCAAGCGCGCCGGCTGTGTGACGGGCCACGTTCTGGTCCATCCCGAACTTGAAGCCCCAGGCCTTCCCCATTGAGCCATTCCGGTTCTGATCCGAGATGTCGCCCTGGTTGTTGAACTGGGTCGCCTGCGTGTTCAGGATCCCGCCCTGCATGGTCGGGTTGAGCACCACGAACCGGCTCGATCCGGTCGGCACCGCGTTGTCCGACAGGCGCGAGCCCGCGTCGATGTAGACCTGGTTCGTGGTCGGGTTGACGCCCTGCACGCCGACGTAGTGCGGGACCGTCTTGTAGGCCAGCGCGAGGCCGTCCGAGTCAATCATGTTGCAGATGACGTCCACCGCCGGCTGCATCACCTGTTCGCCGTAGTCAGTCAGGTTGAGGCTCAACTCCTGCGAGCTAAGCTTGACTGCCTGGTGGTACCGCGTGTTCAGGGTCAACGGTACGAGCTGATCCTGAATCGCCTCCGGCTCCGCCACTTCTCCACGGCCTCCGGAGAGGATCGGCGGCTTCCTGATGTTGATCGTGACACCCTTGTTCGCACCGGTCCCTCTCCATTCCTTCGACCACTCGCGATTCACGGACATCGTGAACGCCAGCGTGTTCTTGAGCCGTGCCAAGAACGTGTTGGAGAGGATCTGAGAATTACGCAGGTCATTGGCCATGCGTCTCTACCTTTTTCCGCGCCGCTTCTGATCCGCGTCGTACCACTGGAGGAACTCGTCCGTCCCCATGGTCGCTGGATCTTTGGCGCTGATGGCCGAGCCCGGCACGACGGCCAGCGGCTCAGGCGCCTTGGTTGTTTTCTTGGCAGGGGCAACCGGCTTGACGGCCGGCGGCGTCCCGCCACTTTTGAGGGTCACAGCCAAGGCACCAATTTCGCGGACTTGATCGATGGGCTCGAGCGCGGCGATGCGCTCTGCCTCCTCCAGATTCTCTGGCTTGGCCAAGTGATACGCGAGAACCGGCCCCATCTCGCCAGACTTCAACATCGCCTGGTGCATGGGCGCCGGGAGTGGCGCGGCAGACGCGGATAGGACTGCGTCGAAGTCCGGGTGCGCGGCGCGGAAGCTCTCGATATGGGTCTTGCTGTCGGCGAGAAGCTTGCGCGTGGCACCCACGGCAGCGTTGTGAACCGCCCTGTCGTGTTCGACCTGACGGTTATAGGACATGCGCGCGTCCGTGCGCGCGTCGATGTAATCCTCGTGGCTCGACTCAGGATTCGCAGCCTGGTAGTCGTCCCACGTCTGAAACTGAAACTTAACTGGCGCCGGAGGCTCTGGCGCGGTAGGTTCAGCCGCTACTGGCTTACCTGCCCGCAGGGCCGCGAGCTCCGCTTCAAGTCTGGCGTTCTTGGCCTGAAGCGTGTCGAGATGCTGATCTCGATTCGCCAGCTTGGTGTTCAGGGCGATGATCCGCTTGACGTTCCGCTCGATCCGCGCACTCGCGGCCACAGGCGTCTCGTCCGCCGCTGGCTCCTCGTAACTCTCGTCAGCGACAGGGGCGGATACCGGTGCCGGTACGGCCGGCGTTTCGGGCTCTTCGACAGGCGTCTCCGCCGCTGCCTCTTCGGCTGGCGTCTCCGCTTCCTCCGCCGTGTGCGTGCCGTCAATCGCGGCCTGCAACTCGGCTTCGGTGTGCCCGTAAGACGTGATGGTCACGTCGTACTCGGCAGGCGGTTCGACGACTTGTGTTGAGCTTCCGGCCATGATCTACCTCTGTCGGCTGCGCGTGACTTCGGTGCCCGCGTCACGCGGGTGCGGGATTGGTGTTCAGTGCAACTTGCCGAGCGACTTGTCCACGAAGGCTTCCACGGCCTTGACGTCGGTGAAGACATGCTCTTCGGATGGGACATACGGCCCCATCCCATTGCTGTCGTACGACTTCCTCACCGTGAAGCCGTTCTCAACCTTAGTGATCGAGAGGCTTGAACAGGCCGGAGAACCCTTCTTCTTCCCAGGCCGACTGACCGACTTCGGCACGGACGGTTGGTACCCGCCGTATTCCGCCATGCTGTGCTTGCTCTTCCGCGTGGCTGTTGCCATTTCTGCCCCAAAAAGAAAGAGCCCGGCAGGGTGTTTACAAGGCACCCTGCCGGGCTCGTGTGTACGGCCGCCCGGCCGTTTTGGATTCTGCGCGACGTCAATCTGAATTAGTTCATGGTGACTCAGTATGCACGCGGTAGGGGTTCTTTTCAACCGATTCGGTCGTCACACTCACATGACGCCGCTCCTCCCACCCAGCTAGTGACCCGGTTTTGTCCCAATGAAGCGTTACGGATCCGCTTCTGACTGGACGCACACCAAGGGCCTCAAGGGCTTTCAGTAGGAGGGAGGCGGCGGCAGATGAGATCGACTTCGTCACGGGATCTACTTCAGCATCTCTCGCATGGACACAAGCGCGTCAGCCAACGAGGCATTCCGCCGCACCTTCACCCACCACCGGCCACCGCGCCATGCCCGGTAGGCTGGCCACCAGCCTAGCAACGCGTCCAGGCCAGTCATTAAAATGGCCTCACGCGTGACCGGAGGTAGTGCTCATTGAATCGAGCCGTCAGCACGTCCAGGTCCACGCGCAGCGCCGCCAGTTCTTTCCGCATCTTCGCGTCACGCCGGCTCGCCGCCAGTGTCGCGTCCTGCGGTTTCTTCTTCGTCGCCTTTTTCGCCATTGGTTTCTGCCTCTCTATGCGCCACACCCCTTGAGGGCGCAACCCTTGCCACCCATTCCACCAACTGAGCACGTCTCCTGGGTCAACCATCTCGCCTCCTAGTGGACCGACCGCCTCGCCATCTCCGCTCGAACCGCCTCAGAGATGGCCTGTTCGAGGACCGTCAACTCCAGCCCAAGCGTCTCGTCTTCGTGCTCGATGCGGTCCTGGAGTGACTCACGCACGCTCCTCATGAGGGCTATCGCCAGCTTCCAATTCCCTGGCCTGACGACTGGAGCCGTGAGCCCGCCTGCAAGTAGGATCTGGTCAACCACGGCTTTTGACGGCATACGATGACTCCTCAATCACCGGGATCTATCTTCACGCTGAGCGACGGTCGCGCTGTAAGGCCGACCAAGTGTAATACCGCCAACCTACTACACATTGAGCACGTCCACGGATCCGTCCTGTCTGATGGGCTCCCAGTGACAAACGCATCCTGCCCACACGCGCATACTACTTGAACCGCCTCCTTCTGTCTCTCGCAGTAGGTGCGATGGTCCACTTCGGCTGGCCCAAGGGCCTCACCTCGCCCGTTGCGTCTCATTTGAACACCCCGCAGTCGTAGAGCCCTCCGATGATCTGCTTGTCGATCCGGCCTAGCGCATAGCAGAACCGTTCTTCCGGTGAATCCCTGGCCTGCATCACTGGCGCGTGAGCCCTGACCGGCTGTGCCTCGTCCAGTATATGCCCAGCAAACCCCATTCGCCGCGCCCATGCCAGTGCAATGTGCCCTGACTCGTGCGCGACCACTTCATTGCCAGCCGTCCTCGCCAGAAACATGGCCTCACCAGCGAATTTACCAGTCTTCCATCGCCGGTCGTAGGACGCCGTGCGCCACGGCATCACAATGGCCAGCGTCCCTCGCCCTGGCGTCCGCCCACACTCACGAATCCTGGCGCACATCGCGCGCGAAGTGTCGAAGATCCGAACCACGTAGTACAAGCCGTGGCGAGACTCAGGATACACGCGGAACTCGTGCCGCTGCCCACGCGGAATCTGTCTCATCCCACCACCAACGAGATAGGTTGCAGTGGCTTTCCGCCGGCACGTACGAACACGTAGATGTCGGCTCCGCTCTCCACGAGGTGACGGTCCTCGTCAGACAGCTTCCACCTCGACACCACATACCCATCTGGGGTCACGGCGGCTGGAAGGTCTTTAGCCACCTCTTGATTACTCGACGTGATCAACTCCACGCGAGTGCCAGGCTCCATCCGGTCTACGTCGATCAGCACTGGTGTCATGACCTCACCCCAACTCCGGCGCCGCTGATACAGGACTCGGCCGACCCGGCGCGACCGGCGCTGATGCCGCCGCCGCCTGAGCATCAGCCGCCTGGGCCTGGGCCGTGGCCTGCTGGAGGAACGTATTGATGCGCTCAATCTCGGCCTTGAGCAACAGCCGGCGGTCAGCGCTCTCCTCCGTCGTGATCAACTTGGCCAGATCGACATACATCTCCATCGCCGCGATTTCCTTCTTCCCGGCGTAGTCGAGCCGCTTCGTCTCGATGATCCGCTCCTGTTCAGAGAGCTTCATCATCATGGCTCGCTCGCGTTCCTTCATCTCCTGCATCTGCTGGATGACTTGGGGCGGGATCTCCGGCGTGTTCTCGTCACCGTCGTCCCTGAGCCCTGGCGGGAGCATCTTATTGGCCCGATCCGCCATTCTCCGACCCACAGGCGTGTCGAGCAACTGGAGCAAGAGGTCCATCATGTTGACCGCGTAGCCTGGCGGCATCATCTTCATGACTTCGGTCACGATGTCGATGTCTTCCTGCCTGCGGGAGCCCGGTGACGGCGCGGCGGTCACTTCGACGTCGTATTCGCCCGTCCCAATGTCGAATATCTCCTTGACGCCTTCGGGCATCTGGAAATTGGGGTCTTGGCGAGGGTCGTTGTCCTTGCCAGCGTAGACCATGATCGCCCGTTTCTTGCCGTCATCGCCTGTGATCCGCACAACCTGCGCGACGTCGTAGATTTCACGGAAGATCCTGATCAACTGCTTCCCGCCACTCGTGATGGCTATCCTCCGGTTCCGCGTGTAGTGGCTCTGGCTCATCTCGTCCTGCCGTTGGCGTGACGTGATGGCGCGGCCGCTCTCCTGTGGGCCGGATTCGCCGAGACTGGCGTCGTGCCACCGGGCCGTGGCCTTCATGTCGTTCTCGGCCTGCCTGATCGCGAGGTTCATCGACTGCAACCCCTGCGCTTCAGCGAACTGCCTTTGCGGAGGCGGCGCCACACGCCCATCCGGGAGCATGATCGGCTCCGTCTCGAGGAAGGCGTGCTTCTTCGACCCTGCCGTGGCCCAGGACTTCCGCATTGCGGTGTTCTCGGCCCCGAAGACCCCTCGGTAGCCCACGAATGGGGCCTTCGGGAAGTCATTCACCGACTCGGCGAGGGCTGACACGTGGACGTTGTAGACCTTCTGGCTCCCCATCACGTCCTGCGTGACCCCACGGAGCTCTGTTTCGCCGTCGATAGCGCTCTCGTTGCCGATCATGGGGATGAACGGCTGCCATGGGGTTGGCCATGTCGTCTCGGAATGCACATACTGGGCGTCAATCACGCGCCAGACCATCCGGCGGAGCTTCAGCGGCCGACTTCGACCGGTCCCGAACTGCTTCAGGAAGGCATCCTTGGCCGTCTTTTCCCATCCCTTGGCTCGATCCACGGTCAGCGGCGAGCCAGTGGCCATGAGCATCTGATCTTCTTGCTCTGCCTGCGCGAGGACGGCGTCTTCAAGCTCTTTTTCGTTCAGATCAGGCCCGTTTTTCATCTCGTAGAGGGTGGACGGCGTGTATTCCGCGCAGAACCAGTGCTTGATCGAAACTTTCTCGTCTGAGGGGAACCAATCGAGGCTTTCATCAACACCAGGACTGCCCTCAGCCCATGCCAGCATGGTCTTTTCCGGCCGAGCCTTCTTCCCGCCGTCGCCGTAGACCGCGTCCCAGGTGGCGATGTCGATGTCGGTGTCGTAGAACGCGAACTCCGCGTCCGATTGATCCTTCTCGGCCGCGCTCGAGTCCACTTTCACGCGGAATGGGTCGATGATCCGGTGAAGACTGGCCTTCATCTTCCATGATTTGTCGTCGCAGTAGGACGTCCGGACCCAGAAGTAGCCCCGGCCCATCTCGCACTGAGCGTCTCCGGCCGTGCTGTAGACGTCTTCCGCTACGCTGTTGACCTCCACGTTCCGAATGAGGCCAGCGAGGATCGCCGCTGTCTTCGGATCCGAATGATCATCGACCGGCTTGACCTGAATCAGGAGGTTGGCCGCGTCACCCATGTTCCGGGCCATGTCCACAAACCCAGCGCACCGGTTCACTGTGACCACTGGACGGCGCTCTGCCTCCCGCTCCGCCACGATGTGCTCTGGCCATTGGTAGTGCTTGTTCCCCACCACGCCAAGGCGGAACCGGCGAGCCTCGATCATGTCCTGCCGGAGGCGCCGCTCTGACCTCACCACGGACCTGTACTGCAACATCGCACGGGCGATCAGCCTCTCCTGGCCCTTCAGGTTCCGCATCTCCTCTGAGTCAACAGAGGGCGCCTGCTGGACGGCACTGGTGACTGAGATGGGATCGTGAGAGATTCTGATCTCGCCAGTTCCGTCTTCGGTCATACTCTCACCTCTTCGGACGCGCGGACGGCATAGAGCCGCGCTAGGCTCTCCAGTGTCTCACGAAGCTCTGTCGCCTCGGCCGTCGTGGCGCATCGCACGATACAGGCGACGACCCGTGATTCAGGTCCAGTCTCCTGCGCCACAGCCCCAGATGGGCAGAGGCTCGTCCTGGAGGCGAGCCACATGAGTTTCTTTAGGAGCCGCTGCCACACTGGTCCACCAACACGCATGTTGGGCGGACGCCGTCGCCGCCTAACCCTCGGCATTGGGCTTCTCCGGACTCATGATGGGCAATCCGCCGAACCTGAGCACATGCGGGTGATGTCGCTGGTAGTGCTCCATCAGCTTCGCCTGCGCGAGTGGTCGAATCTTCGACCTGATGGCAGTCCCACACAGCGAGCACATCACCGTGAGGATACTAGCCTCTTTCTGGGCCTTCCGGAGCACCAACCGGCGGCGGCGAGCGGCTGACATGGACGGCCGACCGGCCAACCCTGGCATACGGTAGGGTGGCTCGATGAACTTGTTCTGCTTCGCCTCAGTCTCGATCTTCTCTTCGATTGGCTCGTCCGTCATCGCGTCCTCCGTCTCGTTGCTTGAGCATCCACGCCCAGTACGCACCTTCTGGGTCGCCTGGGGACATGGCTGGGTCGAAGTAGTATTCGCCGAGCTCCTTGTGCCAGCGGCAGTGATAGCCGGCCTTGAACGCCTCCTCGATCTTCTCGCTCGTGCTCATTCGTCGAACTCCTTGTAGAACACCTTCCCGTCGCTGATCCGCTTCAGGTTCAGCTGATACCGGCTGTCGCCGCACTCTGGGTCAAGTTCGCCTGCGTATTGCTCTCCGCCATACCTGATGAAACTCAGCTGCCGGCAGCAATCGCAGGCCATATTCCCGTCAGACCAGTAGAACGAGTCAGGGTCGTTGGATTCAGCCAGATCGACTTTCGCCAGATCGCGTCCCTCTCGCACCTCTCCAGTTGCCACGTTCCGGATCCGCACCAATACCTGCTCATCTGTCTCACTCATGACATCCACCCCTGCGACTGCCCGCCACTGAACTTTGCGTACTCGTCCTCTTCCGCCTTCTCTACCTCGCCCTCTGGTACCTGGTGTCGAATCGCGAGGCCGCGAAACGCATCCGATCCGTGGCTCGCCCAGTTGTGAACCGGCGTCCCGGTATACTCCCCGGTCTGCGTGTTCTTCCGCTTCCGGTAGTGCCGAAGGCACTCGATGCCACGGTCACACCGCGTCTCGTCAAACCAGCATTTTGAGAGGAACAACCGCGAGGCTGTGATCCCCTCCGCCAATCCAAGGCCTGGGCGAGGATACTCGAACGTCAAGCCCAGCGAGGCCGCCGTCTCGCGCCGGCTCTTCCCGGTGCCCAACTCCCTCACTTTGATGTCCGGCGGCGGATAGTGCCGGCCGTAGACATACCCGAGCTTTTCGCGTCTCTCAGCCAATACCGTCACGAAATGCGGGAAGCCCTCACCGGTCGCTTCGTAGTAGTCAATCAACCTCACCTCGCCTGATCGGAACGACTGGCTGAACCAGATCGATGTACTGTCGTCGATCCCGAGATCCCAATCGGTGTCCACCGGCAGCGCCGGATCGTGCGGCACGCGCGTGATCCGCCCCTGCGCCTTCGCGGCGGCCATCTCCTTCCGATAGAACGACCCCTGGATGCTGGCGTCAATGGACAGGAACCATTCCTGGTCGTAGGCGTCCTGCGTCATCAGGGCCTTGGCGATCTGCTTCCGGTCGTCCTCCATGGCTTGTTCAAGTACCTGAATCGTGATGCCGGCCTCCGTCGCGAGGCTCTGGTCCACGTCCTGCCACAAGGTGAACCACTCCGGATCGTCCTTCGACGCCATGTAGGTCTGCCAGAGCTGATCCTTCCCCTTCAACGTGCCGGCGAAGATCGCGTAACCCAAGTGGTCGCCAAGGCCCTTCGAGATGACCTCCGAGTAGATCGAGTTGTCCATCTGCGGATACTCGTCGAAGCTGACCCCGGAGAACCCAATCGACCGGAAACTGTCAGGGTTGTCCGCTCCGAAAAGTTGCAGCTTGTTCCCGGTGGGATACCGGATCAGCAACTCTGACTCGTTGAACTGCACCCCAGGTACTACACGCGCGAAGAACTTCAGCCGGTCCCATGCCGCCGCCTTCGCCTGCGCCCGTAAGGGCAGGATGTTGCCGTAGTGCCGCCCGCCTGGCGGGTTCATGAGTTCGCGTAGGTTAGCCTCGGTGAGGCTGGGCCGGAGGTGGAGCAGCCTGTTTCGCTCCCAGTTGTCGTCTGTCGCCGCCCGCTGATGATGGTTGATGATCGCCGTGGTCTTGCCGGCGCGACGGTGGAGAATGAGCGCGGCGAAGCGGCACAGGCTGGCGTGGAACCGTTTCCCCCATCGACGTGGGGCATACGGCACGTCCACAATCGTGGGTTCAGGCTCAGGTTTCGGAGCGGCCTTGAATTGCACTCAGCCCTACTCCTCTTCGGGCGTGTTCTGCCACCGCAAGACCAGCCCGCCACTCACCGCCACGGCCTGCTCCTGCTCCTTCGGCTTGTCGATGGTCCGGTCCATCAGATCCTTGAACGCGGCCGTCGAAGGCGCGTCGATCCAGACCTCGAGCCGCTCGCCCTTCACATGCCGCTCAGACGCCCGCCGGATAGATCCGTCAGATGTCCGGACCACGACCCGCTTGAGGCCCTTCGCCAACTCCACCTGTGCGGCCACCATCTCTTCCATTTCGCGCATCACAAGGATCCGAAGCGCCTCGCGGGCCACCTCCTTGGTCATCATTGCGCGTGTGATCTTCGTCTTGGCCATGAGCAGAGTCTACCACCCTAACGCGCCAACGATCAGGACGACCACCGCTAGTGCCGCGAAGCCGCAGCAGATCGCCATCGCCGCCGTTGACTCCACTTGTCTCATGTCCATCTACCACCCCCACAGGAGAAGGTGCGCGGCCACTCTCGCCACGAGATACAGCCCGCCAAGGCCCAGCACGATGGCGAGGCACCATTCGAGTGTGTAGAGCATGCTCTGCCTCATCGCCTCTCCCGTGGGACGTAATCAGAGCCATCATAGCGTGTCCGCATCATGCCTCCTTTCTCAATCTCCAGAGCCGATCCGCCAGCAGGCGAGACCTCTCCCGCAGCACCACGACGGCGGTGTAGAGCGCGTCCTGTTCAGATGACTCCGCCGAGACACAAGCGCTGCCTTCGAGATCCTGCACGTCAGTGTCCATCCATACCTGCCACCATCCGTTGACACCATGGAATGTTCTGACTTTGCCGTCTTCGCTCTGCCAGTCTGCCATCTTCGTCTCCTTCAGCATGGCCACTTCCCAAGGCCAAGGGCCGCGCCAGGCATCTCCCGGTTCTCCACCCGCCGCCGCGCCGCAATGGACGCCTGTGACGCCGCGTAGATGGCCTCAATCTCCGCCGCACTGATGTCCCCTGGCTCTGTCCAGTACTCCCCCAGCCGTTGCCTCCGCTTGCTCTTCCCGAACTTCCGGCCTGGCTTGGATGTCATCGCAGGGTCGAGTTTCGAGCGCCGGATCCGCTGGCACTCGTGGCAACAAAGCCGCCGGCCGAACGCCGGTAACTCTCTCGGACAGTCTCGACATGTCCTCATAGGACGTCCTCTTGCCCTGACGCCGTGCGTGCCGCAATGTCGAACGCCTCGGCTATGGTCAACGCCGCCTGACCACGGGCCATGTCCCCATTGCGGAGCCAGAAGTCAGCGATGCCGCGGTGACAATCCGCCATCACGCGCCACTCGTTCCCCTTCGAGCCAGGGCGATACGATGGTGGACGCTTCACGCGGAACGTGCCACGAGACAAATTACTCCGCAGTACGTCGAGCACCGCTGGGTCGATCCACTTGTTGCCTCTGCGTCGAAACTCCCCAATCATCGCAGCACCTTCGTGAATGAACGCTCGACATCGTCAAAGGCTGCCTCGACGCACCTCGCTACGTGCTCCATCTCCGCCGCCCCGTAGCCGAGACTCGTGCGGCGCTGAATGGCGGCGATGACCTTCGCCCTCAAGGCCTCGTTGCGCCACATCACAATCGACGCCTCAAGAGACGGCCGGCGCTGAAACTCCCCGATCATGCCCCATCCTCCTCGTCCTGCCGCGTCTCATGCCGGTCCTGCGCGGCCAACTCGGCTCGCTTCGCGTCCTCCTCGCTCCAGACGCTTCGATCCACAATCTGGCCGAATCGCCCAACCTGTAGCGCCTCCGCCGCATCCTGAAGCACCTTGATACTGGACTGAGTCGCCGCCTCTTCCGTGGCCTCCACGGCAATCATGCACTCCCCACCAAGGTGGCTCGCCCGAAACCACGCGCGCCACTTCCCGGCTCCCACTTGGACGATTGTCACGACGCCAGTCACCGCCATCCCCCGCGCTCACTCGGCCACGCCCGGTCGTCCCGGTCGTCGTCCCACCGCATGATGAGCCACTCGACGTAGCGTCGGGTCACCACGAACACCAGCACAAACGCCACGCCAGCTATCAGGTGTCTTAAGTCCATCGTCCTACCCTCCGTCTCGTGAACTCCGATAGATCCGCACCGCAAGCCAGGCGGCCACATACACCGCCGCCCACCAGCCCACCGTGAACACCGCAATCACCTGCCAGTCCGCCATCACGCCCCCTACTCCGCCGGTAGCTTCGGCAACAGCGGATTCTCCTCCGCAGACGCCCCCATCCAGCCGATGTCGCCGCCACTCCGCAGTATCGCCGCCGTCTCCGGGTGCATCAGTATCCGCCCGCCCGCCTGCACCTTTGGCGCCCTCGGCACCTCCATCATGACCCCCTTCGTCCCCACCCACGGCTGCCACGGCCACGACAGGAGCCGCTCTTCCCACGTCCGCCGCACCGTCACCGGCACCGCGTCAGCGTGCTTTGGCGACTCCACGACCTTCATTCCGTTGTATCGCATTCACTCCCCCTTCCAGCGACGAGCAGCCCGTGCCCGCCCTGATACGCCCGCTCAATCAACGGCAAGACCACCGAACCCACCGTCTGGTCATTCGGCATCACGATGTGCGCCAAGAACTCCTCCTCGAACGTCGCAATCTGACTCTCGACGCTCTCGAGTTTTGCCTTGATCACCAACATCAACGCCCGCCACCGCTGCCGCTCCGCCTGCGCCACCGCCCCGTCTATCGCCCCCTGTGGTCGCCGCATCCACTGACGCCTCGGCACCTGGGTGAACTTCTTGTCCCCAGGATCCGGAAGATTCACGATGAACCGGATGATCCGGTTGTGCGCCTTGAACTGCACCATCGCCGTTCGCGCCTCCGCGTCACTCCCCACAATGAACTGCGTACACTTGAACCGCGTCAAGAGCGCCTCGATCTCCGCCCGGCTCTTCCCCACCGATACCGTCGTCGTCTCCGCATACGCCATCCCTCACCCCCTCACACCTCCAACCACTCGTGCCCCGCCGCACACCGATACTCCCCAGGCCGGTCCTCCCTCCGCTGCACCACCGCCCCACACTCCGCATCATTCGGCTTCGCAGGAGCCCACACCCCACCCCCGTCATGCGGCGCCGTCCAGTGCCACGGACACGACCACTCCTCCACCACCCACCTCTCCTCGTCTGCCATCCCTCACCCCCTCACCCACCCCTTCCGCCGCGTCAACTCCGTCCCCAACCACCGCCGCGCCCGCTCCGCCTCCCGCAACGCCTGACGCAAATCCGTCATCATCACCGACTGACTCGCAAAGTCCCTCGTCATCTTCTCCACAAGCCGACACGTCATCTCCGCCGACGTCAACGCCCGCTCCAATCCCCTCGTCCCTCTCGCCATCCCACCCCCCAAATCTTGGAGCCGGTCGCCCACTCAAGGGCCGTCACAGTTTCCAGAGCCAGGAAACCAGTCGCTGGATGTACTCTTGCAACCCGGCATCGCGAACACTACCCCACCACACCCCCACAACTCAAGACAATTCTTCCCAGAAAATATGGCTGAGCTTAATTCCAGAAAATATCCAAACCAAAGGTGTATTGATCTTCACGACGGTTCCGCGCCCAGGGCTGAACGATCGCCTCGACGTCTCCCGGGCCGGCGTTTGTACTGGCCTGGCCTCCGGCTGGCTCTCCCCCCTTCCGGCGGCTTGGCTCTCCCTCGCCTGGGGTCATGTCTTCCCTCTCCCCTTGTGGAAGGCTCGACACGTACACCCGGCGATGCACCCTCTAGCCCAGTGTGAGGTCTCGAGGTGTCCGCACCGGCATACCTCTAGCACCTTCGTCTGGACCTGGGGGGCGATGGGCTGGCGGTCGGCTAGTGCCTGGCGGAGAGCTGTGCTCTGCCCCTTGCGCTTGCCTCCGATCGCCGGCCGGCGCCGAGTCATCTCAAGCGGCCTGCTCCCGAACGGGGCCGTTGTGAGGATCGGTTCCTTCCACCTCGCGGCGAGCTCTCGGGCCTCCTGTAGGGCCTGAGCCTCGAGGTCGGCTTGGAGTGTGTCCGGCACTCCGGATGCCCGCCTCAGCACCGCTACGACGATGGCGGTAGCGTCTACGCCGTTCGCCGTCGCTTGCTCCTGGACCCACTTCACGAGCTCGCGCGGGATCCGATATCCGGTCTGAATCTTCCCGTGTCCCTTGATGCCTGCCATGCCTGGCAGTGTACAACGGTGCGGACGCCTATCGTATGACGGTACAAACGAAAGCCCCTCTCGCCTCGGTTTGACGAGAAGGGCCCTTTTGTTGCCCGCGACTGGCTTGGGTTTGGCTCAGCGAAGCGTGGTGACTCGGTAGGTTCCCGGCGTAGCCCGCTCCACTCGCCAGAGGCCGCGCTGTGTTGGGATGTCTACCCAGAGCGCAAGTCCTGGCTTGGGAAGCTGTGGGAGTGGAGTGAAACCGATCTGTTCCAGCCAGCGGCGGATCTCGACGGTGGACATGAGGCAGGCTGACCGCTCGACGAGGGCATATCGTTCAATGGCGAGGCGGGCCCTGGCAGTCATCGCGCACCTCGCAGGGAGAACGGCCGAGCGGCCAGCGTGAGACGGCAGGCGTCGGCGATAGCATCGGCCTTGACGCGCCAGACTTGGCCGTGCTGCTGGTGCTGGGTGTCGAAGGCTATCCAACCGCCATGCTGGTAGCGCGGCGGTACTGTGGGGTCTTTCTTCATGCGGGTCACAACGTAGCGCGGGCTGGCGGTCATTCTCCTATGCTCCTCTCAGGATGGCCGGCGGACTTGGGACGTACCGCTCCACGCGGACGAACTCCGTCAGCTCGAAGTTGTGCGGGGGGCACCACGCGTGAAACCCCAGGATCTTGATGTAGCCGTCCCTGGGGCGGACGGCCTTGACGGTATGCCAGCCCTGCCACCGACCACGGACGGAGCAATAGACGGCGTCCGGTGGAGCCAGAGTGCGCGCTTGCTTGGGTGTCATGCTTGTTCCCGTACCGGTACCGGTACGGCCTCCTCGCCGGCCACTAGAGCATGCCGCATGCCATCCGACAACACGCAAATTCAGGCCTGTTTTCAAGTGCCCAACTCGAGAAGTCTCCGCCTGGCGCGACTAAAGGGTGCGAAGGCTGACGACTAACGGATTTGTTGAAATGCCGATCTGCGTTTTTAGGCCTGATTTTGCGTTGTGTCGTGGCATGCCGCGTGCTCTGTGGTCTAGCATGGCACCGACCGGAGCGGTTATCTACAAGGGTCCGTCGAGCTTCAACGGGGCGCCCATCGTCGCGATTGTAACCGGCCTGGGGAAACCTTCGGCGAACCCCAAAACCGGCGAGATGCTGCAGTTGTGGATCATGCCGGCAGATCAGTCGCCACGCGAATCCGTCACTACTGGCGCGAATCGTGCCGTGTGCGGCGATTGCATCCACATACCGGTCGAGGTCGAGCGCGAGCACCGACACCGGGATGGATCGGTCGAACGCCACGCCGGCATCGACGGATCGTGCTATGTCCACACTTGGCAGGGCCCGCTCGCAGTCTTTGACGCGTGGAAGGCCGGCCGTTACCTTGACTTGGCCCGCCGATACCGGAATGAACCAATGGCGCGGGTATACGGCCGGATCTCCAAGCTATTCGCTGGAACGTCGGTCAGGCTTGGCGCGCTTAATCGCCCAAACAGAAACGAGGACATCATGACCGCAATCAACGGCTGGACCTACCCGGTCCGCTCGCAGCTCTTCGCCCTAGGCGGGCAGTGGGACAAGCGCCGCAAGGTCTGGTTGGTGCCAGACGAGCACGCCGAAGCTGCTCGGGCCCTGGTGGCCGGCGCCCATGCACCACGGCGCCGATACGCCGGGTCATCGTACGCCCGCTTCGCTTCGGGCGCGGAGGTCTTCACCAATCGCCGTGGCCGGTGCGAGGATGCCCCGTGCTGCGGTTGCTGCTCATAGCCCCGTGCTTGACGTCTCCCCGTGGCCACGGTCGCGGGGAGGCAGGGAAGCATGAGGCTGACCAATCCAGAAGGAGACACACATCACATGACCGTCAAGATCACGTCCATGGACACACATCTCCCCCCCGGCAAGCTCGCGGACGCAGAGCTGCACTTCGACGATGGGCCACTCGCCGGCCTGAAGCTGATCGGATTCGCCGTGTGGGAGCGGCGGACTGGTGGCGGGCGCAACGTCACGTTTCCGGCCCGGCAGTACTCGATCAACGGAGAGCGGCGGTCCTTTGCGCTGCTCAGGCCGGCCGGCGATAGCCCCTACGCTAATGAGTCCATCCGGGATCTCATCCTGGCGGCCTACGCCGAGACCGAAGCGGTGACGGCATGACCGTCGATGACATCCTCGACACTGGCGAGGTTCAACCTCGACTCCCGGTTGCGGGCGTGGTCCGCGAGCAGAACATCACAGCGCCACGGCTTGACATCCCATTCAGCCTCACAGGTCAGGCCGTGCCTGACGCGAGAGGTAGACAAGTCGGCCTATTTGAACCTGAAAGGACTGGAGGCGAGCGAGTATGACCTATAGAGAACGCCGAGAACGCCGCGCGGATCGCCTGCGAGGGTGGGCCGAGAAACGCGAAGCCAGATCGCGCAAGGCTTTCGATGGAGCCCGCATCTTGGCGGACAGTATCCCATTCGGCCAGCCGATCCTGGTCGGCCACCACTCAGAACGCCACGCGCGCCGAGATCAGGATCGGATCCATTCCGGCATGACGCGAGGGATCGAACATCAGGACAAGGCGCGCGAGATGTCCAGCAAGGCGGCCGAGATAGATCGGCAGGCCGAGGTGGCGATCTACAGCGACGATGTAGACGCGGTCGAACGACTGCGCGAGAAGATCGCCGGCCTCGAGGCCAAGCGCGCCCGGATTAAGGTCGTGAACGCGCTGGTTCGCAAGGTTGGACTCGCCGCGGCCGGCGACCAATTGACGGCCGAGGAACGCGCGGAGCTGCTCCAGCTCGTTCGCATCGTGCCGTACCACCACTGCGAGACTCGAGGCTTCCCGGCGTACGCGCTCACGAACCTTGGTGGCAACATCAGCCGCCTGAAAGCTCGACTGGTGGACCTGGAAACACGCGCCACCCTACGCGCCCGAGTGGACGCCATGATCGCCAGCGAGAAGGCATACGAGGGGGCCGTATGACCGTCCGAATGCCGACCCTACCGGAGTTCAAGAAGTTCGCGCGCGACGTCGCGCCGGCCGCCCAAGCGGTCCTGATGGCCAGGGCAAACGCACAGCTCACGCGTGAGCATGTAGACGCCTACATCGCGCCGATCTTCGCCTGCTACACGTTCCACGCCGAACCGGACTTCGGCGACGTCAGGCCGATCACATCACCGGATGATCTCTACCTCTGCGATCTCAATTCGCCCGAGGTGGCAGACTTCTACGCCCAGTGTGACGCTGCACACCGGGCGCACGGCTTCACAGGCCCGCAGGGGCATTGCCCAGCCCTTGAGGCCGAGAACCTCGTCATCAAGGCCGAGAACGCCCTGATTGCCCTCGCTGAACCTCTGTTCGGCATTCAGGGTTACATGCTGGGAGGCGAGCGGAATCGGTACCTCGAGCTTCTCATCGGTGGAGCCTTGAAGGCTGCGCCAACGACAGGGCGGGCCATGATGCGGGCGTCGAAGCGATAGCCGACCCTTTTGGGTGTCCTGTGACTGGCCACGGTTCGCGGATCGTGGCCAGCGAGGAGGGCATGACCATGGAGAGAGAGACAGGATACGTTGACCCGCCGATCTGCTGGGTGTGCGAGGCTGAGCCAGTGACAGATCGGGCGACAGGACTGGGCGATATGTGCCTGAACGAGGCCGGCTTGGGAGACGAGCCTGAGGAGTGGCAGCGGGAGCGTGAACGAGTGAGTGAGCTAGAGCGGCAGCGCGAACGCGATCGAGAGAATGAGGAGCGCGATCAGTGGGAGCAGGAGCAGCTGAAGAAATGGGACCGGCGCGAGTGGGAGCCGGAGGGCGACGAGTGGAGCGGCGGATTCGCGGACAATCACTGAAGGAGGATGGAGAACATGACGATCGTACATCGCTATACGCAGGCCGTGCTGTGGACAGGCGAAGGGGCCGACCTGCGCGGGGCCGACCTGATCGGGGCCGACCTGCGCGGGGCCGCCGCCGAGTGGATTGCCGAATGGATGAAGGAGCAGACCAAATGACCAAGCAGAAGCTATCGTCGGTCATCTTGGAGACGCGCTCGACTGGTATCAACTTCGCGACTTCTGGCGTGGTGCGCCGAGCGACAGACCGGCGCGTCATCCATGTGACTATCCCATACCCTTACGGATTCAGCGCCGCCGCACTCACCGCAGCCGAAGCATGGGCCAAGGCCAACGGGTACGGCATCCTGACAGGAGAATCACAGTGATAACGAAGATCAACGGCAAGGACGTGGCGCGATTCGAGGCCGACATGGACCAGATCGCGCGAAACTTCGCCGCCGAGGCTCGCGCCATCCTCGCCGGCACTTCACGTCTGTTGCCGTGTCTAGGCCACCTGGCAGCCCTTCAGCGGATCATCGCCGCTCAGGATGCCACGATTGCCCAACTGCAGATGATGCTCAAGAGTGAATATCAACCGAAAATTCGGCCACAGTGACCCGAATATGACGTCACAACCGCCACAACTGCAGATGAGCCGAACAGTGACCGTCACAGATCGGGCTGAGGGACACCAACCTCAGCCCGATTCCTTCCTACCGATTCCTTCCTTACCGCATCGTCCTGTGTAGGCGCCGCGCGCCAAGCGCCAAACCCAGACCTACCATCGCGAGTGTTGCCGGCTCAGGCACCTCGCGGGTATCCCGCTCCAAGTAGGAGCCCGAATACAACACGCCAAACGGATTGCTACCCGTATCGGCTCCGCCGCCCACCTGATACGCCACCATGCGAATAGTGTCGGTCCCACCCGTGGCCAGCGCGTTGAGGTCCCAGTACTCGCCGGGTTCGCAGCCAATGGCGACCGCCGAGCAGATGTCTTGGCTGAACGATGCCGCCTGGAACAACGTGCCGTTGAAAAATACGTCGAGTGTATCGTCAGCCCAAAAGCGAACAGTCACCGCGCTCCCGGCCGCACCGACGAACGATTCAACAATCTCCATGATCGGCGTCTGCCCGGTGGGATTCCCGGCCGATCCGTTCTGCGGCGCAAGCACGCTGCCCAGGTATCCCGTGTCCATGTACGACACCCACTGAGCATCCGTCAACGCGTCGTCCATCCACAGCGGGTGGCGGTCGATGACAACGGTTGTCCCGGCGCAGCTTCCCGCCTGCGCGCACACCGCCGCAAACGTGCTGGTCCAGTTCTCGCCATTGCCGGACACAATCGGCGCGGCCTGTGCCGTCACCGAAACGAAACCCACGAAAGCCGCCACGACGGCGGCGCGGAACGATTGATACTTCATTGCCTTTTCCTCCCGATTCACTTTGCCCGTTTATTCGGGCCGTTCATCACCTCGACTCTCCCGCGCTCCCCTATGGCGGCCGGCCGTCCCAACTCTCCCATTCCGCCACGTCTTGCTCGTGCTTCTCTTCTGGTGTTGGCTCTTCTGGTGTTGGCTCTTCTGCCTGCGCCTCCCCATACACCGCCCAGCCCTCCGCCCTCGTGCTCGCGAACAACTCGAGGTAGGGGCCGTCGTACATCTTCTCGATCATCTTCCGGAACGATTCGGGCTTGGCGGATTCATACTCTTGCGGCCGCTCCGTCACTACCGAATCCATTTTCGGTGTTGGATGGTCCGGAAGACAGACCCCCCTAGTGCAGATCAGAAGATGCTCATGCCTGAGCGCGACGTAGTTGTTGAAGCTGGACCTGACCTTGTCCCACACAAACCCGGACTTATGTGTAAACCCCCAGGCTTCGATGACTTCGCGAGGCCCCGGATTCGCGAGGAGAATCGACGGCCATACCCAGATGAGCAAGACCGCATCAGGGGCGGCGTGGGCGGCGATGGGCATCGCGCACAGGTCGCTGTAGCGTTGACTCCAGGGTGGATCGGCATAGATGACCCGGTACTGCCCCTCGAGCCTGGCTTGGCCGGAGATGATGCGGCGCCGCTTCGACGCCCTGATCTCGTTCCGGAGCTCGCGTTGACTCCAGCCCTCCGTTTCAGCCTTCTCCAGCCACTCCGCCCGTACCGGTACCGGTACGGAGGCGACCTCTGCGTGGTGGCCGAAGGACACACCGGCCCGCCTTTGGTCGATGGGGATCTGTGCGACCGTGCGGATGTTCTTCAGGGTGGATTCTTCCAGCCCGGTGGCGTCGGTCGCCTGCGAGAGCTTCTCTGACCAGTCGGCCCGGTCCTCGCCATACCGGAGCCAGTCCGCTAGCCAGAAGCCAGACCTGGCGTGCGCTCGCTTGATGAAGTCCCCGGCGCCCATGTACTCGCCCCAGGATGGCGAGCCGGTAATCTCCAGGCCGCACGGCAGGAGGGTAAAGCAGCCGATCTGGATCGGCTGCTCCACGGGCTGCTTCTTCGCGATGCCCTTCGCCATGGTCACGCGACCGGATCGGCCACTGAGTCAGGATCGTTGAAGACGACCGCCTTGATCGCCCACATCGCGGTCGTCTCGTTTTGCGTCAGCGCCACTGACTGATGCCGAGAGGCCGGGCACACCTCGCGAATCAGGCGTTCGCCGTTTGAGAAGTGCTCGCGGAGCCGGTTGATCTTGTCGAGCCCGTCAGGACTCGGCTTGTGGTAGGCGTATGGCTTGTCGATTGGCATGCGCGTTCTCCTTTGAGTGTAAAGTAGGGTTACTCGGCGTCCGCTTTCTTGGCGCCCTTGACGAGGCGCACGGAGATGGACTCGACGCCAGGCACCAGGGTGAGCCTGATCCCATGTGCGGCGTAGGTCATGCGCCCGTGATCCTTTAGGAGTTGAGCCCCGACCGTCTTCAGCTGGACTTCCGCCGTCTCGAGTTCGTTTTTCTCGTGCCGGCAGTCGGAGAGGCCGGAGCACACCTGGTCGAGTTCTTCGTTGGTGAAACTCGACATCTCCGGGAGATCCACATCCGCAGCCCGCTTGCGGCGCTTGGGCTTCTCGGCCGGTGGCGCGGTCGGTTCCTCTGGGAAGGTCATATCGGCCGGGTCGAAAGACCATTCCTCTTCGGCTTTGGGCTCAAGGCCAGCCAAGTCACCGAATGGATCGGGTGTCGCGACGGTTTCATCCTTCTTTTTCTTCTTCGCCATGTGCGCTCGCTTTCCACGGGCCAACACCACAGATCACGATGCGCGGCAACCTGGCCCGGAAGCCCCACGCAACGACTACCCGCCGAGTGCCGGCCGGGAAGCTGTACGACTCGAATTTCCGCCGTGCATCGGGGAAGTTCCCAGTTACCGTCTTCCCGCTTTTGACTTGCACGAACACCACGCCGCGCTCGTTCACCGCTAGGAGGTCAGACGCAAACTGATCTCGCTTGATGGGGAACCGCTTCGCGCCAGGCTTGCCCACCCATCGAATCACCTCCATGTCGGCCACCTGGAAGCCGCCAGTCTCCAGCCATTTTCGCGTGCGGGCCTTGGCTCGCGCGCCTCGCGCGGCGTTGCTACTCATGGGTGCCACGCCCGCGCGATGTGCCGCGCCAGCGAATACGGAATCTTCGCGATGTGCGCCGATGCGGCCTTGCGGCTGCGGCTGCGGCTGCTATGGGACGACACCTCGCCGTCGAACCATGCCGCCCCGCTGCCGCATTGCTTCCGTCCGTCAATCTGATCCTGCCCATCTAATCGCCAGTGTGGAGAGACTTGCCCGGTATCTTTGAATCGGTTCCAGTCGTGCCCCGGTCGTTTCCCTACTCGTCTCACGATGGGCATCAGCGCCGGCACGTCGCCCCAGAGGTAGAACGATCCATAGTGCCACCGCGCGCGGCCCACCCACTTCTGCGCGCCGCACACGTTCTCGACCACCAGCGGGATCTTCCGTTGCGCTTCCCATTCCGCCTCTCGCTGGATCCGAAAGCACGCCTCGAATAGCGCGTTGTCCGGTGGCGGCAGCGCCTTCGCGCGCTTCCACGGCATCGCCCGGTAACTGTATGCCTGACACGGCGGTGAGGCCACGATGAGCGCTGCATCCTTAAACTGAGCACCGTGCAGCGTCAGCACGTCCTGGAGCACGAGCTCGCCGGGATACTTCGCCTCGCCATATTGGTGCCGTTCGTTGTCGAAGCCGATCACGCGGTACCCCTCGGCGATCAGGCCCTCGGTCCAGCCGCCAAGCCCACAGTAGAGGTCAATCGCGAGTGGCCTCATGATCCATACCTCCGTGGCCGGCGAGGCGTGGTCACTGGAGTAGGCGCCGCTTGAGCCTCCTCCTCGCCACCATCCGTGAATGTCTGGGTGTCTCGGTCGAACATGAGTCTCACTGTGCCAGTCGCCCCGTTCCGCTGCTTCGCCACGATGAATTGCGTTGGCCCGCTCGCCCGGTGATTCTCGCGGTGGAGGAAGGCTACCACATCTGCGACCTGTTCAATTGACCCGCTGTCCTTGAGATCCGAGAGCATGGGAGTCCGATCGGTCCTCTTCTCGTAGGCCCTCGACAGCTGCGACAGGATGACCACAGGCACCGACAACTCGTCGGCCATCGCCTGCATCCGCGTGAGCACGTTGTCTAACTCCTCGTTTCGGTTGGCGCCACGCCGGTCCAGTGACCCGGCCATGAGCTGCACGTAATCGACCACGACCAGCCCGAGCCCGTGCTCCCGCTTCAGCCGCCGGCAGGCTAAGCGAATCTGCTGCGCCGTCCTCCCGGCCCGGTCGTCGATGTGTAGAGGTAGACTCCGCATGGTTTCCAGGGCCGTGGTGACCTTCCCGAAGTCGCCGGCAGCTAGGAACCCTCTCCGCACCCGCGTAGCGTCCAGCGCCCCAAGGTGGGCCACTAGCCGATCCGTAATCTGCCCCGTCCGCATCTCCAGGCTGAACAGCACAGACCTGACGCCAGCCTTCCCCGCTGCTACTAGCGTGTTTAAGGTCCACGCTGTCTTGCCCATGGACGGCCGCGCAGCTACCACCACGACCTCTCCGGGGAGCCACCCACCCGTGAGGTCGTCTATCGACTGGAAGCCCGTAGGGACGCCCTGGATGGCTCCCTTGTGCCTCATACGGTCTTCCATCACCGCGAACATAGCGCTCACCGCCGCCGGCATCCCGATCATGCGGTCGTCTGCCTGGTGACCGGCCAGCGCCATGAACGCCTGATCAGCCTCCGCCACAATAGCCGCTGCGGTGTCCTCTGCCGCGTAGGCCCTCGACATCACTCGGCTGGACACCTGGACGATCTGCCGGAGTCTTGATGTCTCGCGCACGAGGTCGGCATAGTGCCGCGCGTTGGTCGAACGCGGGAGCCCGTCAGTCAGCTTCGAGATGTAGCCGGCGTTGAGGCTCTCGTCCACCTCTCCACGCCGGCCCAACTCCGAGACGACGGTCAGGAAATCAACCGCGCTCTTGGCCTCGTAGAGCCCGCCTATGGCTGAGTAGATGCGGCGGTGGGCGTCGCGGTAGAAGTCAGTTGCGGTGAGCACCTCGCCCACCGCATCGTAGGCGTCTGGGTTTAGGAGGAGTGCCCCCAGGACCGCGCGCTCTGCTTCGAGGTTACTCGGCAGGGTGCGCTCGTCTGGCGCGGCCTTCTTCACGAGCGCACCGGTGACTCAGCCGACCGACGCAACTCCGCAGACCTACGCGCGGTGTGCTCCTCGTCAGACCGGCATGGCGGTTCATGAAAGCAATCCATCAGCGCGCTATGCGCCCTCGTCTGGATTGGCTGAGGCTTGGCGTGCTGGTTGATCGACGCCACGAACAGTCCGAACGAGTGCCGGCCCCTCACAAAGAATGGATCCTTGTTCTGGAGGTAGACACAGATTCGGTCCTTCAACTCAGCCGCATCGAGGCTCTGAAGAAGCCGCTTCCAATTCCCCCTGTCGCGCGCCTTGACCCACACATACCGCCCCTGTTGGCCAGGCGCATACTCCGCACACCACGCCAAGTCAAAGGCTCCCTCCAACTCCTTGAGATGGTCACCGCTGGTCTTCTCTCCCCGAAGGAGCAGCGCGATCTCGTCAGTGATCGCGTCGAGCTTAAATTGCAGATCCCGAAGCACATCTACCAGCTTCACGAGCCGAGCCAGTGTCGCCTTCTCCTTGTCAGCCATGGTGTCGTCTCCTAGTTGTCGGGACCGCACTGGTCATCCCAGAGTTGCTCTAGCGCGATGTCGAGCGCCTCGACGTCGAACCTTAATTCGTTGGCCCGACCTTGTATCTGTGTCGCTTGAAACCTCGTCTCCGCACCGTAGGTCGTCCCGTCAGGCTCAGCCCTAAGCCTCCTAGCCGTTGATTGGTAGTCCTCCATCTGGCCACGGAGTAGGTTCCGCATCCCTTCCAGGTGGGCTCTCGCCTCGCTGAGGGTCACGACTTCGCCTCGAACAACAGGTCTAGCCGCTTCAGGAAGGCCAGCCCCTCGCTGTGCATGAACCCGCTGTCTGGCTCGTTCAGGTCGTAGTGCTTCCAGGCGGACCACGCCGCCACGATTTGCTCTTTGGTCACGCCGACTGGCGCGGCCGTACCGGTACCGGTATCCGCCAAGGCGATCCCGTGCATGTCGATCACCTCGCCGTGCTCCTTGTTGGTGTGGAACGTGTGCTGATACTCCGCCTTCTCGAGGAGCGCCCGGATCTCCGCATAGGCGGATGCGGATACCTCCAGCACGGCGTAGGTGTGGCTCATTTCTCCCTCTCCCTGGCAAGTAAGCGTGCCACGAATAGCCCGGCGCAGACGAAGGCTTTCTGGGCCTCCGCCAGTGCGGCGGCGAGTGTCGTTTCAGTGGCCACGCAGAGGCCATCGAAGTCACCCGCCTCCGTGTTTAACCACACACACCAGTAGCCATCGGCTAGGTAGACGTGTAGCCGGCACCCCGTGAGTGGAATCGGCTCTGATGGGTAGTCCTCTGGGCCACTCATGGCTTCACCAGCTTAGGCTTGAGTTCCAGCCGAAGCGCCTTCACTGGAGCCTGAAGATGCTTGATGGCGATCCTTATCGCTTCGTCTCTGGTGGATTCGTGATGCGCCAAGCAGATGCCGCTGTCCACTTCGTCCGGGTCGAGCCAGACGTGCCAGAGCCGGTCTTCGTCCTGGTGGATGGTGAGCCAGTCGCTTGAGTTTAATTCGACCCTCTCCATGGCCCGGTAGTTCACCGTCATGGCTTCACCACCTTGGCGCGCAACTCCTTCGCGGTCAACTGGAGTGTCGCAGCGGCCGACTCAATCGCTCTTCGACGGCTTCGGCAGCGCCGCGCGAGACAGATGCCGTCCTCGTCCTGGTTTGGGTCCAACCACACGCTCCACAAGCCACCCTTTTGCACTACCGCGAGCCATGTTCCATTGCTCAGCTTCTCCCGTTCAGGCATCTGATCAGCCATCCCAGTCCCCCCTCCTTCTTTCTAAGTACCACTAGTCTCCCGATCCTCAGTTCCCATCCTAACAGCTGGTAGTTGGGGCCACGGGGCAGAGGCCCCCCAACCCAGTTAAGGGTAGGAGTGCCGGCCCCGTGACGGTTCGTTCAGCCGTATAGCCGTACGCCGTTCGCGGCCCCCATCTGGCGTGACGACACCGATGGAGATGGACACATTTCCTCACCCGTCGCACGGATGCCCCTGCCGGCTGTGCCCTGCGGCCCACCGCGCCCACTGTGCAGCTCCCGGTAGTGGGCTTGCGCCTCGACACAAGACCCCGAGCGGTCTACCCTCTCGGCCTTGTGGGACATCTTTGGACTGGATTGGAAGGGGGGAACTGAGGTAGGATCAACCTCAGACGCCCTCCGTGTTGCAGCCACGGATGCCGTTCGGCCGGTGGGAGGCTTTGTGGATCTCCCCCCGGCCGTTGTTCTTTGTAGCCGATCCGTCACGGTTTTGTCAACTCACTCGAGAACAAGGGTGGCCGCGCCGCCAAATCAGACATCAAGGCTCCAGTCGCCATGGTCTCTGACGATCATGCGGTCAGATAATGGGCACGGCTCCTTTCCGGCGGCCGTGCCCCGCTTGTGCTTCACGAGTCGTAGGCCGCTACCGTCGCCGCGGTGCGGGACGTACGCGGAGATTTTACGATGACAGCCTGGGCAGATGACGCGCTCGTAATACCGTCTCATCGCCCACCTCTCGCCTTCGCCATGTCGATCAACGTCGAGGCCTCCCCAGACGTGAGGCCAGGCTTGACCGGCACCCTGAGCTTCGCCATGTACCGTAGCTGCCCCTCCGTCGCCGGCTTCTTGCGCCATGCGGCATCACGGTCGGCCAGCCGTGTCACCGTGCTCCGCTCGCCGGTCACGAACGCCTCGCCGAGCTTCAGCGCCTCTTCAGCCGTCGTGACCTGGGCGGCAAGCGTCCTCTGTCGCGTCACAGGCGCCCCCGTAGGCCCTTGCCGCTCCCGGTAGGCCACAGCCACGTCCCAGTGCCCTAGAACGTCCTGTTGCACCGTCAGCGTCTCTGTGCCGTCCATCCAGGGGTACTGTAGGCGGAAGGCCTCACCCATCCGGACCCACGAGAACGTGGCCACCGCCGCCATCGACCCCAACGATTGCACCGTCCAGATGTCGAACGTCGCCGCTCGAGCCCCCAACTCTGCCAAGGACGTGCAGCCCTGCTGGAGAGCCCCATCTACGTCGAACGAGGGGTACTTCGTCCTGAAGTCATCCAATTCACGGTCCACCTCGCGGAGGTCTTGGCCGGCCGTCTTCAGCCCTGGAGGTAACCCGTAGAGCACTGGAGCTGCCTGTAGGGAATGCCGGCGGGCGACGTCCACGAGGTCAATCACGACGCACCGTGTCTTGCCCGGATGGATCCGGAGGCCCCGCCCGGTCATCTGTTCGTAGAGGGTGGCGCTTTGGGTCGGCTTTAGGTGAAGGATGCACTCGGTCAACGGGAGGTCGGTGCCCTCGGTCAAAATCATACAGTTGGCGATGACCGTTATCCGCCCGGCGCGGTAGTCCGCTAGAATCTGCCGGCGCTCGTCCTTATCCGTCTTGCCGGAGACTGCCGCTGCCGTCACGCCTCTAGCCCGGAATGCCTCCGCCACGGCATACGCGTGCGCGACATCAACCGTGAAGGCGATAGTCGGTAATCCGAACGCCCGTTCATGCCAGGCCGACACCGCCAGCGTGTTCCGCCATTCGCTGTTGACGGCCTCAGCTAACTGCCGCTGATTGAAATCGCCCCGATTGAGCCCTACGTGGTCTAGACTTGCCCCAGTCTCGATCACCCACGGTTCGATGGGCACGAGCCACCCGTCCGCGATGGCCTGCTTCAGGGCGTAGGAGTAGGCGATGGACTGGAAGACACAGCCGAGCCCAATGGCGTCAGACCTGTTCGGCGTGGCCGTGACGCCCACCAAGAGCCTGTCCTTGGGCGCCTGCTGGTCCCACTCGCCAAGCGCCGTCGTCATCTTCTCGACATCTTCGAGGGTGGCTTGGTCGATGTTGCTGTCCTCGCTGGAGAGGCCCTGAGGTAGGAACCCCAGTCGGACGAACGCTGACCGGTAGGTGGACGCCGCCGCGTGGTGCGCCTCATCGCATACCACAAGGCGGAACGTCCCTCGAGACATCAAGGCTTCCAACCGGTGGAACTTGCTGTTGGGTGCCGCAAGGGTCTGAATGGACGCAATCACGACGTCGGCAAACCGGGTGGCCTTCCGGCTACCTTGCTCAATCGAAACCACGACATGCGGATTCGCCGCCCGGATCTTCTCCGCCGCCTGGTCAAGTAGTTCCTCCCGATGGGCAATCACGAGCATCCGCCGGTTGGGCGGCGGAAACTGCTCGAGCCACGCCCTGAGCCGGGGGAACTCCTTCATGAGCGCCGCAAACCAGACGGTTTTGCCGACACCAGTCGGTTTCTTGATCAGGCACCTGTTCAGGCCTTGGTCAAAGAAGGCCGCTTCGAGAGCGGCCCCCGCGTCACACTGGTAGCCCCTGAGCGTCGGAGCCGTGGTCATACCGTGGTCCCAGTCTCCACGTAGGTAACCCCAGGCCACGCGTTGATCAACTTCCCGAGTGACCGCGCGTAGGTGTTGAGTTTCGTCTCATCGACCATGAGGCAGTCCACCGGAATCCCCAACGTGTTGCCGTCCACGATGGACGCAATGAGCTGCTGCGGGTTGTGGCACTTCGCGCTTCGGGTCTTGCGCTCCGACCCCACCTTGAGCACGTCAGCCTTCACCTCGACTGCCACAGCGTCCAGAGGTGCCGCCTGCACCGCCTGCGCCTGCTGCCTGATGGCTTCTGCGTCCTGCCTGGCCCTGATGGCCCCACGAATCTTCGGATGGCTCAGGAGCCGCGCAGCGGCCTTGAATGGGTCTTTGTAGCCAGCGATTGTGGCTGCCTGTTGCCCGTTGTGACCGCTGACGTAGGCCGTGATGAAGAAGCACTCGCGGTCACTGAGGTCGCCGCTCGCCTCTTCGGCCGCGACCGCTGCCGCCTCCAGCTCCGCCAACTCCGCCTCGCGCTTCGCCCTGGCCCGCGCGTCCTCCTCGGCCTGGAGTCGGCGGCGCTTCTCCTCGGCTTCACGCTCTGCCTTCGCCTTGTAGGCGTTGTGGTGCGCCTGGAGGATGGCGGCCGCTTGCGTGAGTGGCGTCGAGGCCCGCCCGAACCCGGCCACGAACCGCTTGTGGAGCCCGTGGAACTGCTGACGCACGACCCACAGATCCTCAGCCGCCTTGGCCTTGTCCTTGACGGCTTGGAGCCGCCGCACTATCGCCGCGTCCTCCTCCGCCGTGGTCGGGGCTTGGACGGCCTTCACCACGGCGAGTGTAGCCACGGCATCATCCTCGACCACCTTGGCCTTGGCGAAGAACTGGCTCATTCGCCCGAAGAACTCACGCACCGACAGGGCCTCGCGAGTAGCTTCGCGCAACTCCTGTGCGAGTGGATCGTCCGCCGTCTCGAGCCATGGGCGAGCCTCAAGGCCCATTACCTCCGGCACCAATGCTGCTTTCTTTGCCATGTGTCCTGTCTCCTATTCCTCGAATACGAGGGCTCTTTCGTTCGGATCGCCGCGTCGCGAGAAGGACTGGTGCCGGCTCGCGCGGACATCGCTCACCTGGCAGACCCATTCCAGGCAACCACTCTCGGCGTTGATCACGGCCAGTGGGAGGTCCATCCACTCTTCCATCTTTTCAGGATGGTCGCGAAACAACTCGCGAAGCGTCAGCCGGCCTTCGTTCACGACAACATCCCGATCAGGGCGTCCAGCTTCTCCTCGATCCGCCGGAGCCTTGACGAGATGGCCTGGGACGCCGTGGGCGGCATCGTAGCCGGTGGGTCGAGTGGCGGAGGAGCATCAGCGATGGCCTCGACCCTGTACCTGTTGATCCTCGCCTGCGCGTCGTGGGAGCTAGTGATCCCCTCTGTGAAGAGTGAGCAGTCCGTCTTCACGGTGACGACGTCCTTCAACGCCCCGGCCAGGCTCGTCTTCTTCACTGACGCCCGCCCGTTCGCGAGGGCCTGCACCTCGGCCAGCTCGAACTTGTACTGATGCCTCTGGTCCCCCACCTTGGTCGAGCCGTGGTCCGTCAACAGCCCCTTGACCACGAAGCGATAGAGTGGAGCACTGGACTTGAACCCCAGGATCTCTCGAGCCTGAATGCAGTTGATGAACATCGTCGCGTCTCCTTTTGTTTCGATTGTCACCGCTCATCGCCGGCAGGGGTCACGCCCCACTCGGCTGTCTCACGCGAGAGATTACCGAACCATGTTACGGCTTGTCAAGTCCTTTCTTGTGGTCAGATATTCTGAGCCGGCATCTCAGGCAGACTTTGAATCGACCTGACCGCTTGCCGCAGTCTCGGCACAGGCCATACCAGCGGCGCCACGCGCGTAACTCCCTCTGGTAGACCGTCCTGTCCATTAGTCCTCGATGTTCTCGGCGATCAAGTCCTTGTATGCCTTAAAGGCTGGGGTCCGCTGATGACGGAGCAACGCCTGTAAGACCGCAGCCGTGTACGTAGGGTCAGTCGCGCTCCCCTCTCCTATCGTCATGTACCTGAAGAACGGCTGTGGCCAGACCGCCGTGATCTCAGTGAGGCCCAACGTCCGCGCCCACTGTGTTAAGGCGGTCAGCCATTTGATGTCGAGCGCCACGAAGTCCTCATCCCCTACCCCCTCCACAGCGGCTTCCTCCGCCGTACCGCTCGTCGTGGTCGCGAATGGCGTCCTCCACGTCTCGGCGATGTAGACCGGTTTCACCGCCGTGTTTGCCGTCTCGACCATTTCAGTGAACGTCGGCATATCTGCCAGGCTATAGATATCCAGGGTCAGGACATCAATAGAGGCTGAACCCGCGAACGCCTCGAAGTGCAACTGGTCGGCGGCGAGCCCACCCGCGCCGATCTGGGTCGATGGCGAGGCTGACGCCACGACCGCCGCCGTCGCCTCCGCGAAGTCCAGCCAGTTCTGCACCGTGATGACCCCGCCCAGACGTGTGGCCATCGTGGTGGGTTCGTGGACCACCACGAAAATATCCGGCTCGTACCGATTCGCCACGAACTCGTAGAACGCGAGGCAGGCCGTCTGCCACGCGGCGAGGTTTGCCATGGGCCAGTACGTTGCGGAGTACTGCGGATTGAACGCCAGCCGCATACCCAACGCCCGAATCTTTGCGATCACCGCATCGTATTTCACGATGGTTGGGATATCCGGCGTGAAGGCCCACGGGAATGACCCCAGGTTCATGTCGATGCGGGTCACCCCGAGCTCGTGCAGCGCACTGACCATCCTGATTAGGTCGGCTGTTGGCACGCCGGCCACCCAGTACTCGTGCGCCAGCATGAGGTTTGCCCCGAACTCGACTGGGGTTTTATCTTCCGCCGCGACCTCGCTAAGCAGGAAGTTCAGGGCGGTGTGCATCAGGGTGTGGTAGTCGGGCCTGGTCATAGCGAAAAGTCTAACACCTCGTCACTTCCACACCCCGTGAATCAGTGTCGCGCGTTCGCGAGAGTCTGACGTCCAGGTGTCTGCCTTGCCGTCACGGTGCGTCCAGGCCCACCGTCCACAGTAGGCTTGCACGCCTTCGTACCAACTCGCCTCGTCACCAAGGATCCGCTGCCGCTCGCCAGGCGACACCGCTTCGTTGCCGTTCAACCGGTGTATCGCGTGCGCCCGGTACTCGTGTATCTCACCGGTCGCTCTGACCATGGGGAGGTAGAGCCATGCCGGTGTCAACGTGATGGCCAGCTTATCGGCCATGCAGAGCCGCGATGGCTGAAGACCTAGCGCCTTCGCGTAGTAGCGTGAATGGAGTAGCGTGAACTCGCCCCACGCTCGAGTGCGTGGACGCTCAAACAAGTAGCTCATGATCTGCGCGCCGAGCATCGGATGAAGCTCACCCTCTGGCCCGTCCATATTCGGCTTGCCGATGTAGCCGAGGTCGTGGACGAAGAACGCCACCCACAGCCGTGGGTCCCACGGGAATCCGTAGAGCTTCCACCAGCCCCACGCCACGAACCACGGATGCAGGAAGAAACAATGTGCCCCGTAGAGCACGCTCTTGGTTCCTATCGTCATCGACAGTCCTCCGCGTCATGCCTCGGCCAGCACGACGCACAACAGAAGTCCCCTCCGCACTCAAAGCAGTGAATTGTCTCGTTCTCGATGGAGTAGCAGTCGTCGCACTTCGTGAAGGTGTTCACGCCGATACCCCAGGACGTGCGGAGGATGCGCTTCACCGTGGCCCCGTCCTCTGACCACTCGGTAACGCATCCCTTGTTGGGCACATGCGCGGCCGTCCCGTAGGTCTCGCACGCCAGCTTGTGTGCCGCGATCTCGGCAGGCGAGCAGCACTCGGTATCCGGTGAGAAGTCGTTTGGGTTGGTGACGCACGGGTAGCCGTAGACGGCATCTTGGCTCATGACACGACCCTCACCATCTCAGGAATGACCACCAAATCAGGACGCCAGGCATGGAACCTGACCTCTCCATTAGTCCCGGCATCAGTAAGAGGCTCCACCTTCAACGTCCCGCGGTGCAGGCTCACCGGCCCACTCTGATGGTGACCCCTGCACAAGAGGATCATCTTCTCTGGCACCGACCTGTCGCCGGCCGGGTTGCCCCCCATGCCCTTGTGTTGGAGATGGGCCACTTCGAGTGGCCAGGCATGATTGCCACCAGGGAACCGGCACACACGGTCCCTGGCCCGCACGATGGCCTTCGCCTCTCGCTCTGCCTTCCGATTCACGGCGGCCTTCTTGGCCCTAGCCATTTTCGTCGTGATGCGGCGGCCCTTGAAGTTGGGCTTCATTTCTGCCCAGCCCCGCGTGCCATCATCTCTGATCTGGTGATACGAGTCCCCCCGTCAATGATGTAGGAGTCGCTGCCAGGGTCGTAGTTGCTCCCGGCTCCACCGCCAAGGTCGGAGACTGGCCACTGCTTCTGCGCTGGCCCCACAGCGGGCTCCACTGTGTGGCGAACCGGGAACGCGATCCCATTGATGTCGGTGACGAAGTCCCCAGGCCCCTGGAGATACTCCACCGCCGCCTCCAACTCCGCCACCGCTCGCTCCACAGCCTTTTCCCTCGTGTCGCCTCGCCCTATCGTCACGAAGTCTGATCCGCGCCCGGTGAGCTTTACCAGCCACCGACTCGGCTTCGCGTCGGAGGCCGAGCGCACTTGCATCACCGTCAGTCCGATCAAAGGTGCCTTGGTCATTTCTCCTCCTTCACCTCGTGCCAGTCCACGCCGTCTGAGATCATGGTCACCCCGTTCGCTATCGCCTGCGCCTTCTTCTCCGACCACAACATGTTGTCGTCGAAAGCCACGGCACCGCAGATGCACAGCGCTCCATGATCCGGTAGCACAGGGTGAGCGCCATTATTTTTGACATGCCATGCGTGCCCGTTCTCCCTGCACATAGTCATCGGTAGTCCCTCACGATCTCCTGTGCCTTCACGAAGTCAGCCCGGTCGGGATGCTCCTCCAGTACGAATTTCCCATTGCTCTTCAAGTAGAGACACCAGCGCTTGATCCCCCATGCCGGTATCCCGCACTCCGCCACTAACCCGGCCTGCAAGGCCGTCTGCACGCGGTGGGCCTTCCGCTCCGGTGCCCCAGTCTTGATCTCGAGCACGCCCTTGACCCCGACAATAACGCACACCCTGTCCGGACGGCCGGCGTAGCGCAGCGAAGGATGAACCAGAGGCCGCTCGATGTCCACCCACGACGGCCGTATCAGCTTCAGTGCCGCAACGTAGGCCTGGAACCAGCCCGCCCACCGGCCAATCACTGCTGATGGGTCAGGGAGCATCCCCAGGTCATACGCAGCCGTCGTCTGGTGAACCCAGGTGCCCCTGTCTCGAGACTCCTCGGTATACCACCGTGGGTCCGTGAGGCCTGCCCGCACAATCAGGCCGGTGATGTGCGGGAAGACCTCCCCAGTCACCGCGTCCGTATACTCGTGCGCGTCTGGGTCGAACCGGAAGGCGCCCATTCGACGACGACGGCGCGTGCTTCCACGCGTGCTCGCACTGGATGCCTCTGCCGGAGCTGCCGGCGAAGCGCAAGCGCGTGAGTCTGGAGAAGAACCAATCACGACCCTGACACTACCAGTGCCGGTACGGGTGGCCAAGAGGATCCGCGTGTCGTGTGGCGCCGTGTTGATAGGTTGCCATTCCATCTCCATCACCCGTCCTCCCCAGGCTCACGGTCCAGCGGCAACGGGCCAGGCTTCTCTAACGCCGACACGATGGTGTCGAAGTGCTTCACCTTCACCTCGCGCATCGTGTTGTAGTTGAACCGGACGGCCAGCCACGCCACCACCTCGCGCTGACCACGCCCGGAATCCTTGAAGACCTGAGCCAGCTTCCGCAGTGGTGCATCGCCGATCACCGCGTCACCGTTCTGGATCGGCGCCGGAGGCGCTGGCTTCTTCGGATCCGCAGGCGCCTTCTTCTTGTTGTCCGGCATCGTCGCCGCGCCGTCGTCATCCACACCCCTCTCGGTGAGGTTCAGGAGGTCAATCGTCGTGACCCGCCGGCCATACGTGACCGTGCTCTTCTGGCTCTGCACCGGAGACCGGAAGTCCGAATGGTCCGATGGGGCCTCGAACGTGCTCTCCTCGGACCACCCCTCCCGGTGCGAGAGAATCCCCACGATCCGGATGATGCCCTTCTCGAGCCACTCCGTGCGGTGCCTGAGCGAGAACCCATACTCGGCCATCACCGGTTTGATTCGTGGGTGGATGTCCTCCCCAAGCCGCGCAAACCGGCTCCGGAGCACGTCCTTGACGATGATCTTCCCCGCCCGTGGGATCGACGGGAACTTCGGCTGCATCTCGGCGTAGGCAGCCTCAAACGCGGCCTTCGCCTGCACGCGCATGATGTCCTTCCGTAGCTCGATGATCCGCTCCAGCTTCGCGATGTCCACCTGGGGGTCCCGCGCCAGCCGCTCGAACACCGCGAGTGGATCGGTTGACGCCTCTGGTGCCGGCGGGGTAGACTGCACACGTTGCAGCTTGCCAGGTTGCAGCGTCTCCTGCGTCACCCCAGGTGCCCCGGCCGTGGCTGTCTCCTCCACGGTCGGGGCATTCTTCTTTATGCCCATCACTCGCCCCCTTCCATCGTCAGTTCCGCCGCCCGCTTCTTGAGCCAGAGTTTCGTCTCGTTGTGGCCCCTGGCCAAGTACTCGAACACGTCCCCGTCGCTGACGCTCTCGACCGGCCTCGACACTAGGACCGCCAGCCGCTCCCGTGCCGCGTTGAGCCTCGATGTCCCCACCCGTGTCGTGATGCCCTGGAACCGGTCGCCGTCCTTCGGGCTGAAGATGGGCCGGCCGCTAGAACCACGTTTCTTCATCTCTGACCTCCGGTGCGAAGACGGCCAACCCATCATCTTGGCTGCCGTCTGTGATGCTCTCAGCCCACGGCTGTTGTTTCACTGGGGCAGCAGGCAGACCGCCACCGACGTTCACGAGCCCTTGCAGGATGGCCATCGCGAAGCCCCTCGCCTGCTCGAAGCATTCCTGATTGAACCCGACGAAGTTGATGTGCAGGCCACCGATGCCGACCTGGAGGAACCGGTCCCCGTCCTTACAGATGAGCATCGTCACGTAGGGCTTGTCGTCACTGGTGAGATTGACCGAGACGGCACTCATTGCCCGGCCTCCTTCCGCTCCGGCACCACATGCTCCGCACACCCACACTCCGCGCAGGTATGCCCGCCGAGCCCCTCGGCTCCGCACTTGGGACAAGGCCCGCTCACGCGCATCCCGCTGTGCTCTTTCCTGAGTGCGTTGAGGGCCCGGCCGATGGACTCTGCCGCTTCCATCGCCATCGCCTCTCGGACTGCGACGGACGCGTAGTAGTAGATGCGCCCGCCCTTCATCTTCACGCCGAACCGCTGCGTCTCCGCGTCGTACCCGAACTCCTCAGCAGCCGTCGAGGTGACCGGCATCAACTTGATTGCCCTGACCTTCTCCATGTTGCCTCCCACGCGAGAGGCTACAGGAAGTCGATTCGGCTTGTCAAGTCACCTGGTTAGGGGACCGGCTTCTTGAAGATCACGGTATCGTCTTCGGGATTCGCAGGCAAGACGTAGTCCTTGAGCATGACCCAGTTGCGGAAGTAGCTATAGAGGTTCCCGTTATTGATGTACGCCCCACCAGTGAAGTCAGATGACATCTCCACCGCAGAACTCACGTTAGTAATAGGCGTAACCAAAGTCAGGTCCGTACCAACGGACGCATTGCCAATCGGGCCACCCCAGGTAGACTCTATGGCTGTCGCCTGTGCCACAGCCACGCCGCCAGAGATCGCTACCTGCCCTTGCGTGGTGTATCGCACTCCGTCTCCTCTGTCCATCTGCGTGTTGTTAGGAATAATCTTCCCTTCCTCGGTGCCGGTAAAAGTTACGGTCCCTGTTGCCGCATAGTGATTCGCAGAGGTATCCATCTCGTAATCGAAAATGCCGATCTCGTCGCGGATATTCATACCATTCAGCCGACCCCAGGGTGTCTTGTAATAGATCCGAGTTGGTTCGCGAGTTTCGTCTGCAATCCACAACGAGATCATGTGATACGTTCCAGGAGCCACAGTTTCCCCTGTGAACGTATTCCAGCTCGTGAACGCCGTCTCGTCTACGTTCAACTGGACTTCCATCCAATACCGTGTCCATGTGCTGTGCTTCACTGGGAACGTAAGATAGTCCTCTGCTCCTTGTCCAGTCGGTTGAAGATTTGTGAGGTCCGAATCCATGCCAGCCGGTGCTGGCCCAATGTAGGACCGCATGCTCACGACTATAACATCTGAACACGATCCAGATGCGGGCCCCCCACCTGTGATGTACTGCTCTTTCACCTCAACTGTGATACCCCCGTCACCAGTGTTTGCGCCAGCGTTGAGAAACCGAAGCCGATATTGCTTGTGAACGAGTTGGGGCGAGATATTGAGCAAACCGCCGGTACATGATACGTGTCGCCATTCTGGACCGTGCCAGACATCCCACACGAACAAAACGACACCAGTGTCTTCATGCACTGGCATGTGCATATGCGATCCCAGTACTTGGGCTGTCTGCGTGAGTGATATTCGAGCCGGAACCCATGTGAGCTTTGCCGCGTCTTGCGGATTCTCATAGGTATCGGTGCCGAACTCGTACGTAAACGCGTTCCCGTTACCAACGTCTACGGCCTCTATATCCGGTTGCGTCCTCAACGAGTGATGATCTTCTGCTGCAACCTCTGGGAGATCGATCAGTGTCTCAAAGAAATCGTGTGGCCCCTCCGCGCTGCCAGACGCGAAGGTCAAGTTGAACGGCTGTGTGTCGGACGTCATCGCAGAATCAGTCACCCTGGCGACAAACGAGCACACCCCGGCTCCCACCCCACTGGTCCACGACACCAGCCCACCGGCTGAAATGGACGTCGCGGCGCACTGAGCATCCGCGTCGTTCAACGTAGTCCCAGCTCCGTCATTCGTCCACACGTTCGACCCAGCCCCACCAGTGGCACTTAACTGCCGCTCGTCTGCTACGCCCTCTGTGCCGTTAGTAAGGCTGGTCTGATCGATGAGGAGCGGCGGCAACAGCGTCACGGTGATCTCGGCCGTTCCCGCATTCGCGGCCTGATCAACGGCAGTAATCGTGAGGATATTCTCGCCCACCGTTAACGGAATCAATGCGCTCCATGCCGGTGTGCCACCCGTCGCATTCCCGCTCCCGCCAGTCGAATTAACCCAAGACACACCCGTCACACCCACATTGTCTGTGGACGTGCCTTCGATGGGATACGGAGACACTGAAACAGTATCCGTGGGATCTGTTGTCGGTTCCAAAATCTCGACGATAGGATCGGTCATATCGTCTTCGGTGTAGGTAATTTCAATGGCGTCCGTGATCGGCGTGTCCATCGCCGCATCATGCGGTGTTACCGTCACGACATTCTCACCGACTGCGAGCGTCACGCTGAAGGACCAGTTAGCGGTCCCATCAGCTGTGCCACTCGTCACGCTGCATTCAGGACACGCCCAGGTCACGGACGTGCAGGCGGTATTGTCCACACACGTCCCTTCAATGACCACAACCTCTGTCGAGACACCTATCGTCGGGCTTGTCGTCGGCACCGTGATGAACGCCAGTGGAGACGTCGGGCCTTCCTCCAACGGGAGCCGCGCAAACCTGGGACGAAGCAAATCCTGAGCGAACGTAGACCCGCTCAACCCGACAAGCATCAAGAGCCACATCCAACGCATATTCATCGTCCCCTCGCCATCAGTGTGGACAGCGACGGCGCACGCCCGCCTGCCGCTGGTGCAATAAATGAGGCCGCGCAGTTCGCCACAGTCCGCCCGGTTGCCGATGACCATGTGATGGTATCTGCGGACAATGCGGTGGCCCCGCTGTAGTACTGCGACACGGTATCCCCCACCGAGAAATCTCCAGCTAATGTGATGAAGTCTGGAGTCGTCGTCGTCGTTGGTGTGAATGTGCCCAACGCGCTGTTTCCAACCATGATCGTGTAGACGAAGACATCCGATGCCGTGGTCATCGACACCGCAGCCGCGTGAGTCGTGTTGTTTCCAGATTCAGCCACAGAGTCCGTCTGGTTTAGCGGTGCGGTCAAATGTGCCCCCAGCACCTCCACCCACTGGGCGCGTGATGCGCCGTTGCCGTTCGACACGGTGACCGTAATCGTGAGCGCACCGGCTGTGGTAACTATATTGGGTGCGTAGAAAATCTGGCAATGGCGCGATGGCGTTGCGCCAGACGTATTCGCGCTCAGTACCGCCGATGACCATGTGTTCACCCCGTCTGAGAGGCTATAGGCCTGATCGGCGTCACCGCCTGGCTGTCCAATGCCGACGACGAGCGTGCTGCCGTCCGTCAACATCGTAGGCGAAATATCGTACGTCGTCGTTCCGTTGACTGCGGCATGCTGCCCCAATGTTGGCGCCGCTGCCTGCAACACCACACTCCACGAGAGCAGGGCTACTCCTACTGTAATATAGAGTCTACGCATGTTATTGCCCCTTACTTGTAGGTGTAGAGCAATTTCACATCGTTTGCGCCAACTTCATCGGTATTATCGTATGCCTCACCCGTGACGACCCAGCATTTCAACCCCACGCTGAAGCTCATACCTCGCGGGAAGTTCATGCCACTGATGCCAGCACCAGCCGCGTTGCCTGGAAGAGCGATATCAATATCCGTTGCCGCTGCCAACGTGTCTGTGCCTGGCGCGCCGTCGCCCTCCTCGTCTTGATTCTCACAGCGCAGGAATGCGACGGTTGCCGCATGATTCGTCGCGGTGATGCTCCAGAGCGTACACGGAGCCGCGCAGACCACATGCTCGTCCTCAGTCATCGCATCAGTGGTGTAGGTGTAGTGGCTCGCCGCCGTCTCGGCGTTGTCGATGATCTGGAGCGCCGTCAAGATCAAGGCTCCCACATCCGCACTGCCGGCCACGTTGCTCAGCGTCACGATTGGGCTACCCGACACCGTCATCGCCATGCGCGCCGACTGCCCCTCCGCCACCACGTTGGGGAGCGCACCCCCGTCAATCACCTTTGCCTCACCCTGAATACCAGGTCCAGTGGCAATGACTCCACCGCCATGGACGGACTCAGGCGCCAACGCCGCCTCAATGGCCTCAACCGCTGACGCTGTCAGCCCCGTGTTCGTTTCGATGTCCACCAGGTACCCGGCGATGGCGAGCGTATACCCCTCCAGCAGATCCGTGTTCGCTTCCAGGGTGTCCGTGTTCGCTTCCAAGCTGTCCACTGCCGCCAGCACCTTGATCTGGGTCGCTTCCGTGGTGTCGCTCGAGCCGGCTCCGCCTGCCCCACCGCCACCCCCGCCGCCTGCGCTAGAGGCCCGTAGCGTCACCTTGGCCATCCCCGATGTCGCAGTCGTGAGGCACGCGAGAAATGAGCGGTACCCGGCCACTGGTGCGCCCCAGATGCCGTTGCCGGTCGTGGTGTTGACGGCCGACCCTGGCGTCTCGGCCGTGGCCGCATCCACGATGCTTCTCGTCCCATCGTTCCCTTGTACGTAGAAGGTGATGGTGCCGGCCCATGTCCCGGTCACCTCAATCGTGCCCGTGCCCATGTCGGACACGTCAAGGGTAGTGCATTCGTTCGTGGAGTCCAGCTCACGCGTGGAGTCGGCAGACTTCTGCGCCTCTGCCACGATGGGCCACAGGGCCACCAGCGCCGCCAGGATGATCCATGCCACGATTTCCGCGCCAAGACCCCTCACGCCTACGTGTGTCTGCTTCGTCATCAGTCCTACTCCCATGTGGGTATTCTAACCCTTCTCATCCGTAGCGTGGTCACAACGAAACACTTTTTGGATCCCAGCCGCCTGGTCTTCCCACTTGGTCCACGACGCGAGCGCGTGTGTGGCCATCTTCGCCTCCGCCAGGACTGTGGACAACTGCGCCATCAGTACCGCATGGCGCTTCTCGTCCCGGAGGTTCCTCGCCCGGATCTCGCAGCAGACACGGAGATACCCGTGTGCCACGACGAGAATTAGGACGGCGATCAAAAGTGTGTCAATCGAATCACCCATTGAGGCCTCTCTTTCTGTATGTCAACGCCTACTAATGGGGGGAGCTTCACGAATCGCGACGACCGGAGCAGGGCCGTCCGCGTCAGGCACGAGACGGAGCATCTCGAGCCGGTCAACTCTGCGGTGGAGGGACTCCAGCACGAGCGTGTTCTCACGCATCACGCTGATGACCTCCCGGACCACCGCCAGCAATTCCTTCGTCGAGGCTTGCCACAGTTCGGTGAACTGCTTCACGTCCCTGCGGTAGAAGAAGAACAGCAGGGCTGCCATGCTTCCGCCGACACCGAGGCTCGCGAGGTACTTGGAGAACTCGACGTCGATATCCATAGCGGTCATCACCTCTTGAAGGGCCATGGTATCAGTCCGTTTCCGGCTGAGGTGACGGTAATGGGCGCCGGCCTAGCGCCACCCTCGAGACGTCGATCATCTGGTTGCGGATGTTCCTAATCGCCGCCTGCTTCGCCTCTGGTTTCATCACGGCCGCCGGCAACGCCTGGAGAGACTTGATCCGCTTGCCAAGCACGCCAACGCGGTCCACCGCCAGCCGGATGTAGCGGGCGCGCTCCAGTGGGAGATCCGTCTCGGCTACCTGCTTGTCGGCAGCCTCATTGTTCCCCCTGGCCCGCTTCGACCGCACGGACGCCGTCAGTGTCTCGTAGGCCCTGGCGAGGTCGTAGAGGTCGCCGACGCTCTGCCCTGAGCCCATCATCTCGCCCGTGTCGTAGACCGTCCCGACCACCGGCAGATCGCGCATGGGGTCGAAGGACTTTGGCGTCTCGCCCTTCGCGAGGCCCACGACTGCATCTACGGCCTTGGCTGACGTGCGCCCCACTGACGTGGTCCAGCCGAACAGGATGTGGTCGATCTGGGCCGGGCTGAAGATTGGCAGGATCTTCTGAATGGTCTTCGCCGTCTCGGTCGTCCACTGCGAGTACTGGTCCTCGAGCGGTAGCCCTTGCACTTCCCATGGACTCACAATCGGTGCATCGCGAAAGGCGGAGTAGTTCGCGAATGCCTCCAGGACCGGCATGATGGCTGTCGGCATCATGTTCAGCACGGTGCGCTTCGCGAAGTCTGGATCGTCGAAACCAGGGAACCAGTCCTCCTGCATCTGCTTGAACCGCTGCGGGTCGCCCTTCTTCATGTAGTCGAGCCCGGCCTCCATGATGTCGCCAGCGTAGGCGTAGTCGAACGGCTTGGCGATCTTGGCGTACCCTTCCGTCCCTGGCAGCTTGATGAACCAGTAGGCGTGCTTCTCCCACTCCGGCTTTTCCTCGTACTCCTTGTCGTCGCCTCGAAGGAACCAGAGAGCAGCCGAGAAGAACGCGATCGTGCCCAGCTTCAACAGCGTTCCCTCTGGGTCACGCTTGAACGTCTCGCCCATTCGGACCCAGGACTGCACCTTCGCGTTGAGGAAGGCCTTGAACTGGCTGAACTCCTTCACGATGGTGCCGCCACGCTGGTAGTCCGTCGAGACGTCACGGGCAGCGAGGGCCGCCCTGGCGAGTATCGAATCGGATGTGCCAGCGTAGTCCTTGTCGCCCTCGAGTAGGCGCCGCATGACGCCACGCTCTTTGCCGCCAGCCTCCAGAGCCAACTTGAACTCGGCAAACCGTGTCGCCGACTCGACGGCCTGAGAGGCGTGCTGGAGCGCACTCCACGCGACCTTCATCAGCTCCAGTGGATTCAGCACCGTCTGCGCCACTGATAACCTTTGGCCACTCAGTTGCCTCACGGCATCCTGCCGGTGACGCCGGTCACTCCCCACGAGCGCCGCCTGGGACACGCCAGACACGGCGAACAACTTGGCGGCTTCAGAACCTCGCGTCAACTCGATCATCGCAAGCACCTGATCGTAGACAGGAATCAGGCCGTACTTGGACTGGAGCCATGACACCAGGCTGTCTCGCGTGAAGTTCCTAATGATGAAGCTGGGCGTCGTCGTCGCCGTCGTCCTGAGCACGCTCGCGACTCCAGCAAACCCAAGGCGGATGACACCGGCAGCATCACGCGGCCCCATCTGGGTGATCGCCTCGTACAGCCCCGTGTGGTTGACCTGCCAGAACTCCCGCTTGCCGTTGCGGATGAGCGTCACGATCTGCTCGCCGTTCGGCGCCACGTATGTCGCTGGCGTAAAGACCGTCACGAGCTGCTCAAATGCCTCGCTCAGGTTGTCGGGCAGATCCTCCATGCCGGCATCCTCGAGCGCCTTTTGGATCTCCTTCGTGAGCCGCGACAACTCGAACGTCGTCGGGATCTTATCCGGCGCCACGCGGTCCATCCACTTGCCAGACGAGTGCTTCTTGTCGGTCGCCTTCTCGGCTGCTTCGGCGAGTGCCACCATGGCCCGGTTCTTCTCGACCATGTCCACGATTGCGAAGGTGTTTCCTATGATGGACTCCAGTGGCGGTATCACCGTGAGCCCTGATCCGGTGGCCCGCTTGACTGGCACAGTGCGATTCGCCAACCTCCGAGCGACACCACTGAAGATACCCTCAGTCGCCTCCTGGACCCGCATAAGCGGGACGTATGACTCGTAGGCCAACGTGATCGCCTTGAACTGATCTGTCGAAAAGGCCCCTCGCGACCTCGCGTATTCGAGTAGCGCACTCTGGTACGCGTAGACCTTCTTGGCGGCTTCCTCGAACTTCGCGAAGTCTGGCCTGGCCCGCGCCTGGGCGATCATGTCGTCGGCCTGAGCCTTCGTCACGCCTGGGTTCTTCCCAACCTTCAGACGCTCCATCGCATGCACGGCGTAGAGGTAGTGCTCGAACTCGGCGAGATGCTCCTTTACGCCTTCCAGGGCATCCGCAAGGCCGTCACTCAACTTCACCGCATCGGGGCCATAGACACCAGTCGTCAGGAACCCTTCAGCCTGTGAGGCCGATCCTTGGGCGAGGCGCGCGAGCACATACCCATCCGCCGCGTAGTCTCTCGGTTGGCCGCTACTCATGTCATCCATGGCAACGTCAACCCAGGTGAACCGATCTATGGTCCTCGCAACCACATCGTGGATAGTAGCCTTCGGGTTCTCGGCCACCGCTCGCGCGAGGGACACGATCTGGTTGTCCCTAGACCGGTCCATCTTGAGCCGCAACTGGTCAGCCGGCGTCAGCGCCAGATACCCCATGAGCTGCGTCCTGACCCCATGGACCGCGTCACGCAACTTCGGCTGCTGCTCAAGCCTCCGCTCGAACTCGGCGAAGTACTTGGGCGCCTCATACTCGGCCGCTTCTGGGTCAGACGCATAGAGCACGAAGAACTCTGCCGCGCCCTCTTTCCTGACCGTGGGCGGATCATAGCCTGGCATGGACGTGCGCTGCCCAAGTGTCTCTAGCTCACCCTTCCACCGCTTGTCGTGCCTCTTGATCCTCAAGACGGCAATATCGAAGTCGTGGCCCGCCTCGTGGACGGCGGCCCGGAGATCCTCCGCCACCTTGAGGCGGATCATGCGCGCCCTGTTCTTGTAGATTCCGCGCGCCCCACGCATCCCTATGCGGCCGGCTCGAATGGGGACGCGTTCGAGTGCAGCCGTGAGGCTCTTGATGATGGCGGACGGGCTCATCGACGCATCGCGTTGTGGCGTTGGCCCTCGCGGCTTGGTGAACGCCGGGACGCCCTGATCGTACTCGCCAGGCATCCGCGACACGTCATCGTCCTCGAACTCGTCCGGGTCGAACGACGCGTCACCGTCAGCTTCTTCTTCTGAATCTGACTCCACGCCAGATCGCCACGAATCGCGCCACCATGGCGTCCCCGGCTTCATATCGGCGCGCTTGGCCAACTCACTCGTGCCTGGGTGGGTGACCCCCTTGACACCAACATCGCCAAGGCGGGCAATGTCGTCGAGTGCCGCGAGAAGATCATCCTGCGTCTCGATGTGACTGAAACGCGGATCCTGCTGGAGGCTCGTCACGATGTCGTCCACGCTGAACCCGGCTTGACGTTTCCCGCTCACCTTGTCGTTCTTCTTCGTCCGGAACACATTCGGCACGCCACCAAAATTGCCGTATGGCCCGGCCCATTCCCGGAGACGACGCAGTTCTCCAGCCAGCCCACCTCCGCCTTCGGCCTGAACGCTGATGCCGCCGGCAGCCACGATGGCCTCGAGCAATTCGCGTGGGTTGTATCCGGACTCAGCTACCTCGGCGTCGAGCGATTCGATGAAGTCCACGCGAGCCTCGAACTCGGCCCGCACCGCTTCGACGTCTACGTCTGGGTCAACTCGGACGGCGTCGGCGACGATGGCGGCGTAGACGTCTGAGTAGTGGTCGTCGCGTCTGGCTTTGGCGGCTTTGGCCGACTCGACTCGGCCTGGCGGAGCACTCGCCGCAACGCGACGGACGGGTATACTCCCGTCTTCACGAGGCGTCTCACTTCTTGCTGGTTGGCTTGGCTCAACATTGGGTGCGTCTCCTCCAAATAATCCGCCCTGGCTACCCTTCGTCGCCGTCGAGGCCTCACTGGATAGGCTGAACGGCACATCTAGTTGCGGTGTCGGGATGTTCTGCTCACGCACGTTTTCAGCGCCAGCTAGACGCGGCTGCAACTCGCCCGTGTCGAGCACGTCAACGACAGGCGCGGAGACTGGCGGCTCAACGGCCGGCGCGGACACGGCCTCTGCTTCAGCCGGCGGCTTGGCTATCTTCCCAGCCGCCGTGACCGCCTCACCGTACCGATCAATCGCCTTCCCGTAGTCGTCGAACTTGACGAGGCTCACGAGGTTGCCTGAGTCTTCGTCCATCACGCGTATGAAGCCGGCGCGGCCAGATTGATACAACTCGTACGACACGCCGTCGATGGATCGGTTTGCCTTCCTGGCCACAGGGCTGCCCATAAGGCTAGAGGCAATCTTCACAGGCGCAGGAGCGTCTACGGCTGGCGCTGGTTCTATTGGCGCCGCTACCGGCTCAGTGACCGGCGCTGCCGGTGGAGCCGGCGCGAACATCGCATTCGCATCGGCCACCATCGCCATTGGGTCGCCGTCAGCCACCGACTTGAACCATGCCTTGGACTTGTCGCCATACCGATACCCGGCCCGTTCCATCAACCGGCGCGTGGCGAGATCCGGCTTCTGATCCTCTGGGAAGGCAATCTCGACCGTCTTCCGCTCTGGGTTGTAGCGCGCAACTGGCCCGGTCGCGATTGGCGCCGCCGGCTCGCTTTGAGGCGCAGTAGGAGACTCCGGCGCGGGCTGTACCGGTACCGGTATGGGTGCCGTGACTGGGGCCGTGACGGGTGGCTCAACCGCTGGAGGCGCGACAGGCGGTTCAACCACAGGAGCCGGTGTCGGAGGCTCCCTAACAGGAGTAGGCACTACCGGTGCCGGCGCAGGTTGAATCGGTGGAGCCACCGGAGGCGCGACAGGCTGAGGCTCAGTCGGCGCGATGGGTGGCGCGACCGGCGTCGGTGCAACCGGCGGAACTACCGTCGCCGCTGGAGGCTGTGCCGGCGTGGCTACTGGAGCCGTCAGCGCGCTCTTGATCTGCGCTCCGCTGCCCATGACCGCACCGGCAAGCGTGCCCATCACGAGTGCTTGGTCTACGCCGGTTTCCCATGGACGCCCGGCAGCCTTGTTCTCGAGGATCGTCTCCTGAACCGATTGCGGCAGTTCTTCGAGTACCGCTTCCTGGACGGTGCCGGCCACAACCGCCTTCGTGAGCGACTTACGCGCGGCTGGGTCCTTGATCGCCGCCGCGAGCATCGTGTCCACATCCACGATCCCCCACGACTTCGCCAGCTTGGCCCCGAGCGCGCCAATGACGCTCGTCCCAGCACCAGCCGCTACAGATAGAGCCGACTGTGCCGGCGTAAGCGTGCCGTCTGGCGCAGCCTGCCTCAACGAGGACGCCATCTGCCCGGCGGTCACGGCGCCTTCGCCAGCCGCCGCACTCGCGACGAGTGGTAGCCCAGCCTTAATGAGTCCGCGCGCCACGCCGGCTCCACCCACCATGGATGGCGCTGACTCCACCACGTTATGCACGATGGTCGAAGGGTTCTTGATCGCCGCGATGGCCGTCTCGAGGATGCCATCAGCTTCTTCGACTGACCGGTTGGCCTGCTTCTGCTGGTCGCTGTACCAGCTACTCAGGATCTCCTTCGCGAGGGCTGGTTGGAATCCGACTGATTCGAGCGCCTTGCCGACTCTCCCTCCGGTGGGGATGTCGGCGAGACCCACCACGGCCTCTGGGATACCAATCGCGCCCTTGACGGCAGAGATGCCTAGATCCGCGACACGCTCAAGGAATGTTGCCGGCTTAGCCTGTGGCGGCTCAACATACCGCCCGCCGTGCTTCAGCATCAAGGCCTCGAACGGATCTTCGGAGGCAGGCTCAGGCTTCGCGGCAAGTTGTGCGGCCGACTTCTCGTCCCACCCAAGCGTCACCAGTTCGGCCGCGTCCTTCGCTCTCGGCGTCCCAGGCACACGCTCGCCGGTCTGCACATGAAACCCGCCAACTACGATCTGCGGATGCCCAGGCTTCTTGAAGTCAGATGGCCAATGGCCCGTGGCATCAGGAGCCGCACCAGCCTTGAATGCCGCACGGTAGTCGTACTGCTGCTGAGGGCTGTCCGGATCTGCGTCGAGCCCGTAGCGTTTCGCGGCATCTGAGTACCACGCCCGGAATGCGATCTCGTCTGGCTGCGGCCGCGTGGGCGGAGGAGGCGCCGGCTCGACATACCGGCCCCCATGCTTGAGCATGAGAGCTTCAAACGGATCGACTTGTGACGGCATCGACCCGTTACCTGGCCTGGTTGATCGCCGCGAGGTAGGCCTTGACGTCTACGCCTCGAGAGGCCAACTCGTCCGCCGTCTGCGCTACGACCCTCACGAGAGCTTCCTTGCTCCCGGCCCGCTGGATGGCTGCCGGTATCTGTTGAATCGCCGCCCGTGTGGCGTTCGGGCTCGTCCCGGCCGTCCGCACGGCTTCGGTCATCCGATTGACAGTCGGCGCGACGGCGCTGGACACCTCAGTGCCGAACGCCTTCATCTTCGCTACCGGCCCGGCCACCGCATTCGACACGATATCGGAGAGGCGAGGCTGCGGCACGAAGCTGGTAGGACGCGCGGCAGGGGCCTGTGGCGCCGGTTGTGGTGGCACAGGCGGCGCAGGGGCTACTGGTGCCGCCTGTGCCTTCTGTAGGGCCTCCCAGTCACGCTGGAACGCCGCTGCCGCCTCCTGCGTTGGGAACCCGGCTGGCTTGCCGTTTCTCGGGTTCTGCCCTACCACGATAGGAGAAGGAGCCGGCGGCGTCGGGGAGACAGGCCGAGCCGCCGGCTGTGCCACGGGCTCCGCTGGCGAGGACGGAGTAGGCGTGGCACTTCTTGGTGGCGCAGCCGGCGCGACGGGTGGCCTGGCTGCGTCAGATGGCAATACGCGTGACCGATTCGAGATGGCTCGCCCGGTAGCGGGCGCCGCGACCGGCGCATCACCTTCGCGGATCTGCTCCTGGTAGGCCCGCTCGATCTCGGCCTTCCTCGCGTTGTACTCGCTATCGAGCATCGGATCCGCTGGGATTTCACGATTCGTGAAGGGGTCGTACTCAGCCTTCATGCGCTTGCGCTTCTCTTCGTCGAGCGCATTCATGTTGGTCATGCGCCAACGGCTGGCGATGTTGCGCTGCTCGCGCGTCAACCGGTTTGGGTCTGATCCGGTCCCAGTTGGCTTCTCAGGCAACGGGGCCACGAGGGCAGGGTCAATCGGCTCCTTCTGGCCAGGGCGGTAGGCGTTGCCTTCTTCGTCCCTACCTATCCATTCCTTCTGCCCACGATAGAGGCCCCAACCCCACTCCTTCCTGGACTCCTTCACTGGAGCAGCGCCGGTCTCCGAGAACCCAGGCTCATCCGCCACGATCTTGAACGTCTCAGACCCGTCCGCGTTCTTGATGGTGACCGGGCGAGTGCCGACCTTCGGAGGAGCGGCGAGCTTTGCGCGCAAGTACTCACCGGTCGGGAGCACACTCTCGAGGATGTCGCGCTGGAACTTCGCCGAATACGTGGTCGGCATTCCCGCCGGAATAGGCAAGCCGGCGGCCTCAGCCTTCCCTATCGCTGCCTTCCATGTGTCGTCGTCGTGTGCGGCACCAAAGATCCTCGCGACCTTCTCGGCTCGCTCTGCCGCCTTGGTCGCCTCCTGCCGCTCCGCCTCGTTAGCCAGCCCTTGAATCCTGAACCCGGCATTGGGGTCCACCAACATCGCCTCGTTGGCCACGCCTTGAAGGTTCTGCGTCCCGTCAGGATTGCGCGGCACGAGCTTGAACAGATCCCGCACGGCCTCCTCTCGGCCGAACTCCATCATCTGGCGCTGATCGGCCTTCGCGATGCGGTCCATCTCGAAGGCGCGGATCTTCTGCTGCTCCGCCTCGCGAGCTCGCTGGTCACGCTGCTGCAAGACCTGATTCAGGCCAGCCGGGATCGACTGCGCCAGCGGCGCGTAGGCGTTCACCCGGCCGAACTCGCGCATAGCCTTGATCTTCCCGATGTCTTTCATCAGGTCGGCAGCGGCGAGCGCGTAGCCGTAGTTCCTCACGGTACCTGCCTTGGCGTGATGCGATCCCAGTAGGCGTCTTCGCCCCACCGATATATACCGAAGTCGTTCATGCGCTGTGTCTCACCGAACCCCATGAACCCAAGGTCGAGTGACCGGTCACCCTGCCGAAGGCCCCAATCACCCTGATCGAGGCGGCGGTCACCCTGGCTCAGTGAACGGTCGCCCTGGCCGAGTGTGCGCTCCTGGGTATACATCCCGAATGGGATGGTCTGGTTGTCGCGAGCGGCGTTGTAGTCGAACTCGTGTTCGCCGAAGTCCCGCATCCACTGGTTACCGTACTCCCCGGCACGACGCGACCGGTCGCCACTGAACACGTTGAACGCGTTTTGGTAGTCCTGCGCCGCCGTGTCACGGAGTCTCCAATACTCGTCGCTGCCGATATCCCCGGCCATCGTCGAGATGTGCTGCTGGACACCTGGGGTAAGAAGTGTCCCACGAGCGGCCGCGCCCTTCTCAATCGCCTCCGTGCCCAACCTGATCCGCGCCTGCACGAGTGGGTTGTCCTTGATCGTGTTGGGGTCCAGAGGCGTGTACGTCTGGTCCCATTTCTCCATCACGTCAGAGGGGAGCGCGCCAAGCGATGGAGTGAAATCCTTCGTCCAGGGCTCGAACTCCTTCCCGTAGGTCATCATCGAACCGGTCCCGCCACTGCCGTTCGACGTGGACGTCTGCCGACTGGAGCCACCGCTTCCAGATCCGGAGCCTGAACCACTAGACCCGCCTGGCGTGTTCGTGGCCCGCTGGTCGTAGTTGCTGAGCGCGCTGTTCATGAACCGCTCAACCGCGCCGGCATACATCCCGCCTGACCCGAGGTGCGCGGCGTCGTACCCGGCATTCCGGCGAACACCTTCCAGGTCTGACGGATGGTAGTCCACGCCCCTCGACGCGGCGCGGGCTTTGAGGTCAGCCTCCATCCGCGCCCAGTCAGTCAGGCCCTCGAACTCCGACCCACGCTGGTTGTAGATGGGCGCCCCGGCTTCTGCGGTGGCCTCAACGGGATAGTTGGGATACATCCCGTATCCGCCACCAAACTGCGCGATGGTCGGCGTGGCTGGCGCTGCCGGTGTCGGTGGAGGTTGTGGCACCTGCACCGTGTCGGCGTCGTCGAAGAAGGTTCCGTCGTCCGGATTTTCAACTGCCATAGCCGTTACCCTTGCAGGACGCGTCCGCCCTTGGCGGTGTACTTGGGCACACTCGACGCATGCACGCGGCGCACTTCCCCACTAGATGGATCCTGCATGAGGACCATTCCTGCCGTGGACGACTGAGGCACCGGAGCACCGAGCGCAGGCGGCGCCGGTACGCCAGGCGTGGTGAATTGCCCACGGCCAACCGACGTCAGGTCAGGCGCGACTGGCGCGCTCGAGCCGAACGAAGCCATAGTAGGCGCGGTCGTCGCCGGACCAATCACCCTAGCGACACTATCCGGCCGTGTCGGCCTTGCTAGCGTACTGAGAGCCTCGTTCCGTTTGTTCGCGGCCGTCGTCTCGGCAGCGAGGAATGGCGCGTAGTCGGCCCGCTCCCGCTCCCACTGCTCGCGGAGGAAGGCCAAGGCATCCTGTGCCGCCTTCTCTTGCGCGGCGGCCGCCCGGTCGGTCGCCTCAGCGCCCTTCTTCGAGGCAAAGATGTCGGCAGCGGTAGACCCGCCGAAGACGATGAGGTCCACAATGCTCTTTCCACTCAATCCCATACCGCCTCCGACTGCCGCGACTGTAGGTGCCGTGGCGCCATATCCGCCAATCGTCGTCGCCGTAGGGAGAGCGGCTGTTGCTCCACTACCGAAGGCTCCGGCCAATGGCCCTATACCAGCCGCGCCGAGTCCTGTGACGGCCGCTCCACCAATCGCAAGCGCGATACCAACATTGCGCTTCGTGGTGTTCTTCTGATTGAGATTGCCCCCCTGGTCGATGTGCATCCCAGATGGGACCGGCGTGCCAGCAGCGGCGAGCGCGGCCTCGAGCTCCGTCTGATCGTCTCGCGAGAGCTTGACGCGCCCATCCGTGGCATAGCCCTTCGAGCGCATGAAGTTCAGGTAGACCGGACTCAGGCGCATCGCCTGATTCCACTGATCCAACTCTTGCTCTGACGTCTGCCGGGTGGGCGTGACGGCCATCTACTACACCGATGCGATGGTCTGATTCACCAGCTTGTCGCGCAACTCCACGACGAGCCGTGAGGCAATCCAATTGGTGAGCAACTCGCGGGCCTTCGCCATGACGTCCGCTTCGTCGGCGGCCTCGAACACGATCACGTCCACCGTCATGCCTCCGTCGTCCACGATCTCCGTGGTCACAGAGACGCCGGCATTCTTCGTCGTGAGCCGCACGCATTTCATGTGATACATGGCAGTGATTCTACGCTAGTTCAAGAGACAGTCCACCATCTCCGCCTTTGCCGCCTGAGCCTGAATCCACCTCGCCGCCGCCACCGCCACCGCCTCCGCCGCCGAGATACCTGGCCCCAAAGGGAACTCCGCCGCCAGCTCCGCCGCCACCGCCATCTTCCGTCCCGGTACCGGTACCGCCTTGTGAGCCGGGGTTCGCATCGTACGGCGAATCACTAGGGCTTGGCGCATCGCCGTTCTCGTCCTCAGCGCCTCCAGCCCCACCAGTCTGACCATCGCCGTCGCCGCCGTCGCCGCCGACGCCACCGTTCGAGACATCAGGACCACCTCCGCCGCCTCCACCCGCGCACCCGGTCACGTTGTCCACCGCGTTGTTCCCGCTGCTGCTGTACGGCCCGCCACTGCCGCCAGCCGTCCCGGCTACCGCGCCACCACTCGCCGTGTAACTCCCGCCTGAGACTGCCCCACCGTTTCCGTTGTCGTCTGGGTCTGGGACACCGCCGGTTCGCCCACCTTGGATGTTGAGCACATAGGCGCCGCCAGCCCCGACACGAAAGTAGGTGTCTGGCCCGTCCGTCTCGTCATTCCCGACGCCGAAGGATCCCGTGTAGACCAACGCTACGAGCGTGTGCGATACGCCAGTGAGGTCGCTTCCCCCGCCACCGCCACCACCACCGCCCGTGGAGTTGGCTCCGTCCACGAGCCCTGGCGCGCCACCTCCACCTGCCGCCACGCCCTTGACTCGGATCGCCACGCCGCTCTTGTTGAACGTGAACGTGTAAGACCCAGCCGTGGTCAGAATCAGCGGCCCGGACGCGAAACTATGGACCCCAGAGGCCGCGCCTGAGTACGTGACGATCAGATCGCCGATCCGGCGGAGAGGCACCGCGAGGAGTGGCGGGCTGTGCATCATCAGAAGTTCTGCCCGGAGACGAACCAGATGTAGGACGTTCCACCATTCACGGTGAAGAACGTCAGCACGTCCTGCTTGTTATTTGTGGAGGTCGGGGTATACGTCATCGCAGACGCGAAGAGGTGAGATGCCCCAAACGTGGCCGTGTATGGCGTCCCGTTTGCCGTCAAGACCAACGTCCCCTGCGCCACGATCCCAGAGGCTCCAGCAGACTGGACCACCACCGACGTGATGTTATCGTCCAGAGCCACTGTGAACACCGTCGATTCGGCGAGGTTCAGCGTGAGCACGCCACTGACGATGTTGGGCGAAGACGTGATCTCGCGTGGAGTCGCCGCTCGAAGCAC
>Ga0180073_1000003_pt1 | contig 26078 bp, 39 predicted proteins | sample EasRiv333_16_10D_FD_123010 | JGI IMG/M metagenome (GOLD analysis project Ga0180073, IMG submission 123010) | Soil microbial communities from meander-bound floodplain in the East River, Colorado, USA - East River metaG ERMLT333_16_10D | ecosystem: Environmental > Terrestrial > Soil > Floodplain ...
AGTCTAACGTAAGATATTTCATATATGAAGAAAACTATAAGGCAAAAGAACAAAAATAACACAGCTAAGCCTGAAAATCAAATGAAAAAGGAATATCAGGAATCCTATGAAGAATTAAAGAAATCTATCATAAGAAAACAAGAAAGAGAATCGAGAGAAGAATCCAAAGATTAGATTCAAAATTCTTTTTGCATTCAAAATCAGGTTTAAAAATTCATAATTCCTAGGATGTCTCATGTCTTAAGAAAAAGATCCCTTATTCATAGTCAAAAACAATGCACTAAAATGATATTAAGAATTAGATTTTATAGATGAAATTTCTTGCATCTGGAAAAGTAAAGGATATTTATGATTTAGAAGATGGAAATCTTCTTTTTCTGTTTAGCGACAGAGTATCGGCCTATGATGTAAAATTTAAAGAGGAAATCCCAAAAAAAGGTGAAATCCTATGTAAATTCGCAGAATTTTGGTTTAATGAATTAGATGTGCTAAACCATTTTGTTAGGACAGAATCAAAAACAGGAATTATAGTAAAAAAAATGAACATGCTTCCCATTGAATGTGTCGTACGAGGTTATTTTTATGGAAGTCTTGTAGGTAGATGGAAAAATGGTGAGGTAAATCTACCTGAAAATTCTAATGCTGAACTTGCAGCAAAACTACCTGAACCTATTTTTGATCCTACGACAAAATCAACTCACGATGTTGCTGTAGACAAAAACCGTGCAGTAGAATTGAATCTTGTTACAAATGAAGAGTTTGACTGGCTATCTAAGACATCAATTCAAATCTACAAAAAAATGGTAACAATTGCTGATTCTGCAGGCTTTATACTGGCAGACCTGAAATTAGAATTTGGTAAACTCAATGGTAAGATTATTCTTGGAGATTCCATTGGTCCCGACGAGTATCGTTTGTGGCCAAAAGACTCCTATTCTATTGGAAAAATTCAGGAGTCATACGATAAGCAATTATTGCGTGATTGGTTAACCATTAATGGTTATCAAAAAAAATTCGATGAGGCACGTGTAACAGGAAAAGAGCCAGTAGCCCCTACAATACCTGATAATTTAATAAAAAAAATGACCGAGAGGTATGTTATTGCCTATGAACGTTTTACTAAAAAATCCATATAACTCGATTTTTCATTTTAATCAAATATTCAACTTTATGTTTTTGGGCCTGAAAATGCATGGGGATGCCACATGTTGGCCACTTGGCTCCCTGCCAACAGAATTATCAAATAATTTCGTATTGCTTCTAATTTGATGAATATGCAATCATGTAAATGATTTTAGTACAATCTTCATAGTAGCATATCTAACTAAGGTTCAACCAGTAGAACATAAATAATAATAAAAAAAAATTAATGCGAATAGACAAAAAAATATGATATAACGATCTTTTAGCTTACATTTTAATTCAAAACTACATGTCTACATTATTGGAGAAATCAATTAAGATTAATAGAATTGTCACTTCGAATAGCCAGCAAGCCAAAGCAATTGAGGATCTGACTAGGTCAAAAATTCTAAAAATTTTATATAAAAAACAATTTACTGCCGACCAAATTTTAGAAGAATTGAAAAAAACTGGATACAATAAAGCACTAACTACAATCCGTCACCATATAGATATTTTAAAAATTTCAGGTCTAATCGAACTAGTGAAAATTCAAGAATCTAGAGGAGCCATAACAAAATTTTATGGAACCTCAACTAAGCTTTTAGAGTATGAAACTCCTGAAGATTTTGAATCAAAATATGCTACCTTAATCAAAATAACATCTGGTAAAATTGAAAACCTTGTGAAAAATATCTCTCAAAAAACTGGTTCAAAAACAAAAAATCATAAGGTTGAGGAAAACGAAAATTATAATCAATATCTTTTAATGGAAATTGTAAATCGTGCACTTACTAATGTTTTAGAAAAATCTAGCTCTTAAAATTCAAAAACTAAATAATCTCAATACAAAAAACCCCCCTTGTTTTTGGGTTTTGTAAAATCTGAACTAATTTTCTTGGAATAGAATCGCTAGCCTTGTCACAATTTACTGCTAAAGTTCTGGGGCACACGTAATTGCTTTTTCGTAAAACAATATCATTTGGATCTGAGCAAATTAGATCTTGATGTCCTTTTCCATTAATTTTAAAGGTATACCCATTTACGTTAATTGAAAAAATTACAATCGAATTTGGATCTTTTAATTTTTTTTTAATTTTATTTGGAATCTCACTACATCCGCATTTTGCGCCTACTCCAATAATGCAATCTCCACTTGGTGTAAGGCTAGTCTCCTTTGTAATTTCAATTGTATTTTTATGAAGGGATCTAATATTCTCATGACCAGTAAAAGGAATTTCAAAATGCACAAATTGAACATGACTAGACTTAAATTAAACTTTCAAAACATTGAAGATTGACTTGCTACCTGCACAACAAGGATATGATAGGGCTATTACTGTTTTTTCCCCCGACGGGAGATTATATCAAGTTGAATATGCTATTGAAACTGTACGACGTGGGACAATTGCTGTTGGTATCAAAAGTAAAGATGGAATAATTATAGCTGTAGAAGAGAAACCACGTAAGCTACAGATTTCAGATACGGCTCAAAAAATATTTCAAATCGATGATCACGTGGGAGTTGCAGCAGCTGGCTACATTCCAGATGCAAGAAGTCAGGTTGATAATGCAAGGTTTTTCTCTCAAAGTAACAAACTGATTTATGATGAATCAGTTGATGTTGAAACAATCGCAAAACACCTGGCAGATCAGTGTCAACAATTTACTCAATATGCCGGAGTACGTCCTTTTGGCGTTGCTTTAATTCTTGGCGGTGTTGATTCCGGAGGAAGCCAACTATACTTGACTGATCCAAGTGGAACTTACATTTCTTATGACGCAGTTGCAATTGGTTCAGGCTCTGATCAAGTTACAGATTTTCTTGAAAAAAATTACAAAGCAGATATTTCTCTTCAAGACGCTGCTATTTTGGCAACTGCATCAATTTACATTGCTAGTGAAGAAAAAGAAGGTTCTCAACACATCAAGATGTCTCAAATTAAAGCCGCCACAAAATCCTTTGAGATAATTCCTGACGAACAGATTGCAAAATTTGCAAAAGCTGCAATGGAAAAATATCCTTCTGAAAAAAGTTAGCAACGGTATTATTATAATTAAGATTTAGTAATTACATGAACATTTCAATCGCAATCCCCGACTCGTCTTTATCAGATGAAATAACTCAGAAAGAAAAATCCAGTAAAATTTCAAGAATAGCTAGAGCATGCGCAATTTTTCAAGTAGATGAGATCTTCATTTACCACGAAACTTTGGGTGAAAAAAGTGACGCAATGCTTATGTCAACAATTTTAAAGTATTTAGAGACTCCACAATATTTTAGAAGATATCTATACCCAAAAATGGATTTACTGAAATATTCAGGAATTTTATACCCATTAAAAATTCCAAGTCACAGTAATATCGTAGATCCTCGAAGAATTAAAATCGATGATGTTAGAGAAGGACTTGTTGTTTCAGTAAAAGGAAAAAAATTTGTTGATGTAGGAATAAAAAATCTAATATCATATTTTGGGAAAGCAGATATTGGCCAACGTATTACAGTGCAATTCAAATCTGAATATCCAAATTTCTCAGTAAAAGAAATTTTAAAAGATAACCTCAAAGATTATTGGGGGTACAAAGTAAAAGAACGAGGAAATCTTTTTTCAACGCTTTCTTCTTGGGATGGTCAAATTATTCTCACATCAAGAAAAGGCAAAATAGCATCACAGGAATTTTCAAAATGGTTCTTAGAAAGTAAAAAACCAACTCTTGTTGTTTTTGGTTCCCCCGAGAGAGGCCTTCATGAAATTTTAGGGGGCAAAATTCATCAGATTCAAAATTCAAAAATATTGAACTTCTTTCCAAACCAAGCTACAGAAACAGTTCGCCTTGAAGAAGCACTGATTGGTGTACTTTCAATTCTTAACATATTTCAGACGCGTCAAATTTAATATAAAAAATCATGTATTAGATATGATTCAACAAAAAAAATTTCTTCTTTTTGCAATAATTATAGGGTTAGTGGGTATTGTTATTGGTTCTATTACAATTTTATCTTTATTAGAAAATTTGTTAAACCCATAAAAGATTATTTTTATAAAATTTCGAGGCAAACTTTAAAATTTTTAGTAGGTATATAATGGGGTTAACGACTTTTTCCGTTTATCCATGGGTCATCGAAAACGTAGTCAGCCACGTAGAGGTAGTCTTGCATATCTCCCCCGAGGCCGAGCTAAAAGTTTTGAGGCCAGAATACGTTCGTGGCCTACAATAAATTCTGATGAGCCAAAACTATTAGCACATGCCGGTTTCAAGGCTGGCTGTGTTCAACTTGTCACCATTGACGATAGAGATAAAACCCCAAACGCTGGAAAACAACTTGTTAGTCTTGGAACAGTTATAGTTACTCCTCCGTTATTTGTAGTTGGAATACGCGGATACTCAAAAGACAATTATGGTCTTCAAGCTGCTTTTGACATTTATGCAAAAGATTTACCAAAACATTTTTCCAGAATATTAAAATTAAAAACCGAGGGTAGCAATTTAGAAAAAGTTGAAAAACATCTTGGCAACATACAAGAGATTTACGCAATAGTTGGAATTACCCCCACTACAAATCTTGATCAAAAGAAACCCTATATTTTTGAGGCTGCTGTAAAAGGCGGTGACATTAAAAAGCAATTTGAATTTGTAAAAAGCTTCTTAGGTAAAGAAATGAAAATTGATCAAGTCTTTGAGACCGGCGTCAGTGTTGATGCAGCAGCAATAACTAAGGGAAAAGGATGGGAAGGCCCTATCACCAGATGGGGTGTAAAAAAGAAACAACACAAATCACGAAAGAGTGTAAGAGAAGTTGGTTCACTAGGTCCAATTTCTCCTGCAAGTATAATGTATACTGTTCCAAGAGCCGGACAACGAGGATTTCATCAAAGAACTGAGTATAACAAAAGAATCATGATCATGAGTAACACAGAAAAAAACGAAGTAAAAATTAACCCGGAGGGTGGTTTCAAACATTTTGGTTTGGTTAATGGTGACTTTGTTATTGTAAAAGGTTCAGTTCCAGGAACTTATCGACGCCTGATAAAATTAAGAACACAAATTCGTAACGTGCCCTCTAAAATTCTTAAACCCCACATACTAGAGGTCGTTTTATAGTGAAAGTTCAAACATTAACAACTAGTGGTTTGAAAGAAAATGAAATTGAATTACCTAGAGTATTTTCTACCCCATTCAGAAAAGATCTTATTCAAAAAGCAGTAGTATATCTCAGCTCACATAAATTTCAAAAACAAGGACGACATCCAACAGCAGGAATGGATGTAGTAGCAAGGTCCAATGATCCTCCAACCGGTCACGGTTCAGCTAGAGTAGCTCGACTTAAGGGTGGAGGTGGTGGACGTCAGGGCCAAGGAGGCGGTGTAGCATCAACAAGAGGCGGAAGGCAAGCACATCCTCCAACTTCTGAAAAAGTTATTTTCAAAAAACTAAATAAAAAAGAAAATAAATTGGCACTTTGTTCTGCAATAGCTGCTACCTCCTCAAAACAAATCATAAAATCACGTGGCCACATCCTAGAAAAAATCACATCATTTCCTTTAGTCGTTTCAGATGACATTGAGAAAGTTTCAAAGGCAAGCGAAATGAAAAAAATTTTTGAAGCATTGAACTTAACACAAGACATTGACAGACTCCTATCCAGAAAAGCTCGTAGTGGAAAATCTGCATTGAGGGGAAGGGCATCCAAAATAGGAAAAAGCATATTGTTTGTAACAAAGGACTCTACAAATCTCTCAAAAGCTTGCGGTTCATTTCCAGGAGTTGAGGTGTGCTCAGTAAAGAACCTAAGTGTTCTGGATTTAGCTCCTGGAGCAGTTCCAATAAGATTGACCGTTTATTCTAAAAGTGCCATCGATGAGATTTCTAAAATTAAATCTCCACATCTAGAACTTATGGTGAAATTAAAATGAATATTGACGAAGCCTCAAAAATCATCTTAAAACCGTACATTACTGAAAAAACATTTGCTATGGTAGAAAATGAACAAAAAATTTGTTTCATTGTGGCTGCTGATGCTTCAAAACCAAAAATCGTACAAGCAGTTAAAACATTATACCATGAAACTGTACTTGATGTCAATACTGCAAAAACGGTTTACGGCAAAAAGGCATTTGTTAAATTTGAATCAATTGACAAAGCACGAGATTTGGCAACAAAGATAGGAATGCTATAATATGGTCCTGAAATCCTCTCTATTTGCAACTAAGGTGAAATAAAATGGTTAAAAAATTTGATTATCAAGGAATAGATTTAACAGAATTAGAGAAAATGCCTATGGAAAAACTTTTTCAGTTATTTCCAGCACGAGCTCGAAGATCACTTACCAGAGGAATTACCGATAGTAAACGAAAATTAATCGAAGAGATAAAGTTAGCAAAGGCAGGCAAACTAAAGAATCCAGTAAGAACTCATCTTAGGGATTTGATAATTTTGCCTTACATGGTTGGTGTGCAAGTAAATGTTTTCTCAGGAAAAGAATTTGTAGCTGTCAATATTTCGCCAGAAATGATAAGTCATTATCTAGGTGAATATGTTATTACAAATAAGAGAGTCTCACATGGTGCCCCCGGCGTAGGTGCATCTAGATCTAGTCTTTACGTTCCATTGAAGTGATTAATTATGGCCACATTCAAGTACGCTTTTCAAAATTTTGATCCAACTAGACATGTGAGAGCCTCCTTACGAGAAAAACAAATTTCACATAAACATGCTCGTGAAATTGCTGTAGCAATTAAAGGACTCTCTCTAGAAAAAGCAAGGGATTATCTACAAAATGTAATATCAATGAAACGAGCCGTTCCATTTAGAAGATACAAAAACCAAGTAGGTCATAAATCTGACCCAGGGGTAATGTCTGGACGATATCCACAGAAGTCTGCCACTGAATTTCTTAAACTGCTTGATAATTTAGAATCTAATGCAGAATACAAGGGAATGGATTTAGATAGACTCAAAATTATTAACGCGACAGTTCACAAAGGAGTATTGATAAAAAGATTCATCCCACGAGCCATGGGAAGAGCTACGCCAAAAAATAATGTCTTAACTCATGTTGAACTTGTAGCTCAGGAGGCTTAGAATTGTCATCTGTAAAAAATGTACTCAAAGATAATTACAACATGATGTTACTTAAAGACTATCTGAGAGAAAAAATCAAAGATGCTGGATTTTCTGATGTTGAAATTTCAAAAACACCTGTAGGAACACGCATTGCATTACATGTTACACGACCAGGAATTGTAATCGGACGTAAAGGAAGTGGTATAAGGGAATTAACTGAAGTCCTTGGAACAAAATTTGGTTTAAAAAATCCTCAAATCTCTGTAGTTGAAATTGCTAAGCCTGAACTCTCTCCAAATGTAATGTGTAATAGATTAGCTTCTCATATTGAACGAGGTACTGCATTCAGACGAGCAACTATGTGGACCCTTCAACAAATTATGGAAAATGGTGCAATGGGCGTTCAAATTACAATTTCTGGTAAACTTCGAGGTGACCGTTCTGCCTTTGAAAAACACTCCGTTGGTATTTTACCAAGAGCTGGTCATCACGCCGAAGTAATAGTTGCTGAGGATATTGCCCATGTAAAAACCCCCATGGGTCTTATTGGAATTAGAATTAGAATCGCAATAAAAGAAAAACTTATTCCTGAATTTGAATTTAAAGACAAATCTAAAAAATCTAAACAAAAACAAAAAGAAGAAATCGTAGTTAAGGTAACCGCAGATAAACCCGTCTCTACAATAAAAATAGAGACTGAAGCGGAAATAAAGGCAAGAACTGAAAGTGAGCAAATTGAACTTGAAGCAAAGAAAATTGCAACTCTTGAAACTTTAGAAGAAGAAGAGGAGAAATTTAAAGCATGACAAGAATAAAAATGAAAACTGTACGAGAGCTAAACGAAAATGATCTACATGATAGATTACAACAACTTCGTTCAGATCTTACAAAACTTAGGGTAGATTCAGCAAAGGGAACACTTCGTAAGGAAAGTGGAAAGATAAAACCCCTGAGAAGAGATATAGCAAGAATCATGACTAGATTAAATGAGATGAAGAAAAAATGATAACATCTGAAAATATCTCTACCCATGAAATGATAGGATTAAAAACAGAAATTTGCGGTTCTCCGAATCATCAGATTATAGGATTAAATGGTACTATTGTTGATGAAACTAAATCAATGTTAATATTAAACACCAAGAATGGATTCAAAATGATACCAAAAAAACAAAACACTTGGAAATTCTATGCAGAGGATCAAGAAATTACACTTTATGGTTCTTTACTTGAAAAACGCTCGTATGATAGATTGGGAATAAAAATATGACAAGAAATATCGGCATCCCAGTTCCTGCCCCAAAAGAAGAATGCACTGATAAACATTGCCCATTTCATGGTTCTCTTAGTGTACGAGGAAAATTATTTGAGGGAAAAGTTGTTAGCGCTAAAGCAAAAAATACCATTGTATTGCAAAAAGAATCCCCTCTTTATTTTAGTAAATTCAAACGATATGCTAGAAGTAAAAGCACAATTCATGCTCATATACCACCATGTATTGATGTTAAAGAAGGCGATTCGGTTATAACTGCTGAATGTAGACCTGTATCAAAATCTGTTTCTTTTGTTGTAGTGGAGGTTAGAAAGTAATGTCACAGGGTAGAAGTCGTGGAAAGGCAAAAGGAGTTCAGGAGTTTAGACCTTATGTTACAAGAGTTCTACCTGTTGGTGCTAGAATTATTTGTGCAGACAATACTGGCGCAAAAATATTAGAAATAGTTATGGTTCAAAAATTGAAAACACGTTCATCAAGGTTACCTGCAGCAGCAGTTGGTGACTTTGTAAATGTAGTAGTAAAAAAAGGTCCTGCAGAACTAAGAAAACAAGTTTATGGTGCAGTGGTGATTAGACAAAAATACCCAGTTCGCAGACTAAACGGCGTTAGAGTAATTTTTGAGGATAATGCGGGAGTTCTTGTAACTCCTGAAGGAGAAATTAAGGGGACTGACATCAAAGGACCTGTGGCAGCTGAAGCATCTGAAAAATGGCCAAGAGTAGCTAGTCTTGCATCTATGGTGGTATGATTGAAGCCGACAAAAATTAGAAATCGACAAATCTATAAAGCAACTTATGCTGTACGGAGCAAACAAATTTCAGGATCTTTATCAAAAGAACTTAGAAAAAAATATGGAAAGCGAAGTATTCGAATAAACGTCGATGATACCGTTAGAATAATCCGTGGAGAATACAAAGGTATTGATGGTAAAGTTACAAAAATTTCTACAGAAAAAAGCGGTGTGGCAATTGAGGGAATTAAAAAGGAGAAACTTAAAGGAGAGAAAATCGATGTTTACATTCCTTCTTCAAATGTCTTGATAATTGGACTTAACACTGATGATAATTGGCGTAAAAGTAAGTTAGAAGGTCATAAACTTAAAGCCACACCAAAAGAAACTAAATCAGAAAAACCAAAAGAAACTAAATCAGAAAAACCAAAAGAAACTAAATCCAAGAAATCAAGTAAACTAAAAACTAAGGAGACTAAAGATTAGAAATGGTAAGCATATCTGGTAGCAAGAAACTCAAACGACAAATGGCTCCAACTTTTTGGGGAATAACAAGAAAAGATAAACGATTTGTGGTCACCGTCAAACCCGGCCCACATCCTAAAAATAACTCAATTCCCACTGCAGTACTTTTACGTGATACTTTAAAACTCGTAACAACATTACGAGAAGCAAAATCTACCATTTATGATGGCAAAGTTACTATTGATGGTATCAAACGAAAATCATTACATCATGGAATAGGATTAATGGATGTAATAGAATTAGAAGGAGTTTCAGATACTTATCGTCTTGTTCCACAAAAGGGCCATGTACTTAAACCCCTTAAAATTAATGATTCCGAGAAGTCAAAAAAATTGGTTAAAGTAACAAGTAAAACTACAATCAGAAATGGTAAAACGCAGATTGGATTTCATGATGGCCGTTCACTTATTTCTGATACTATAGTAAATGTAGGAGATTCGTGTTTAATGCAGGTACCTGAACAAAAAATTCTTGATGTTATAAAATTAGAAAAAGGTTCACATGTTATAGTAACTCGTGGAATAAATACAGGACAAGTAGGTTCTGTTGAAGATATCAAAGAAGGGACATTTATTTTACCAAAGCGTGTACTGGTTGCATTAGGTGAACGAAAAATTGAAATCCCTACAACTCTTGTTATGGTAGTCGGAAAAGATAAACCTATAATTCAAATTAATTGATAAAAATGGCGCAACAAACTCAAAATAAAATGAAAGAAATAAGACTTGAAAAGGTCGTCCTTAATATGGGTGTTGGAAAATCTGGAGATGCAATAGAAATTGGGAAAAAAGCCTTAGATCAGATTTCTGGAAAAAAATCATCTGGACGAAATGCAAAAGCAACCCAGAGAGATTGGGGTGTTAGAAAAGGAGAACCAATTGGAGTCGCAGTAACAAGTAGAGGAAATGACGCAACATTACTTCTCAAACGACTTTTAGATGCAAAAGGCAATCAAATCAAAGCCTCCTCCTTTGATAATTTTGGAAATGTATCTTTTGGAATTTTAGAACATATTGATATTCCAGGAGTCAAATATGACCCAAAAATAGGAATTCTTGGTCTTGATGTCGCCGTATCTCTCACTAGACCCGGGTTTAATATTAGATTTCGAAGTAAACATAAGGCCAAAATTGGAAAATCACATAGAATTACAACTGATGAAGCTAAGGAATTCCTAACACGAGAATTTGGAGCAAAGATGGTGTAATGGCCAAAGACAGATCTTATGAGTATACGGGTAGAAAAAAACATACATTTGGAAGAGGCTCTCGTTGGTGTAAGAGATGCGGCGATTATACGGCAGTTATCCAAAAATACGACCTCTTTATCTGTCGAAGGTGTTTTAGAGAGGTGGCTGTTTCCTTGGGATTTAAAAAAAATATGTGAGTATGAGAAGAAAATGCCAGCAACTAATGTTTTAGCAAATCTGTTTGTAACCTTATACAACACCGAAGCAAGAAGGAAAGGTGAGTGTATTGTTCTCCCAACTTCAAAATTAGCAACTAAGGTTCTGACAACATTGGAAAAGGAAGGGTACATTGGAAAATTCGAACGTATCGAAGATAACCGTGGAGGCAAATTCAAAATTAACCTCTTAGCAAAAATTACAAAGTGTGGTGCAATTACTCCTAGATTTAAAGTGAAAAAAACTGAATATTCAGAATGGGAACAACAATATCTGCCATCATACACAAGAGGTATGCTTTTAGTTACTACCAATCAAGGTGTGATGTCACATCATGATGCTGCTAACAAAGGGATTGGAGGGTTCTTGATAGGGTATGTCTACTGATCAAACCGAAAATTTTGAAACTTCGATAGGCATACCTGACAAAGTTACTGTCATTCTAAAAAAGAACATGCTTGCCGTATCTGGACCACTAGGTAAAACATTCAAAAATTTTAGAAAAATTCCTGTTTCCTTAGAGGTGAAAGATAACAACATTTCAATTAAGACTAGTGGAAATAGAAAAAAAGAATATGCGATTTTAAACACTGCAAAATCTCTTATTAGAAATCTTTGTGAAGGAGTAATTGATGGCTATACAATCAAAATGAAAGTAGTTTATGCACACTTTCCTATTACAGTAAAAACTAAAGATACTGAAGTTATTATTGAAAACTTTCAGGGGGAGAGAGCCGCTAGAATAGCAAAAATTCACGGCCAAACCAAGGTTGTAGTCAAGGGCGATGATGTCATTTTAACTGGTCCAGTTTTATCTGAAGTAAGTCAGAGTGCAGCAGAAATTGCACAAAAAACCAAAATCAAAAACAAGGATCACAGAGTTTTTCTTGATGGGATCTATATCTACTCAAAATCAAAGGGTATTGAAAAATAATTATTTATTTTCGACACATTATCTGAATTTTTATGCCACTTGATCTTGAATTCAAAGATCAGACGAGTAAGCTGATTAAAGATACCTTAGACCTTTACAAAAATGCAGGAGTCTCACCAAGAATCGGAGATGTCTGGAAGTGTGAAAATATCGGAGATTTTTTATGTGGATTTTTCGTAGGTGAGATGGTAGGTTCTGCTTTAAGCGCCTTTCAAGTATATCATCGAAGAGAGCCTACTCCTGATGAACATATGGAAATTGTTGGGTTGGTTGAAAATTTTACTGAAGAAATTCGAGAATTTTTTGCAAAATTTAATTGATGTACATTTTCTGTCTAAAACTTGCTTAGTAAGGATTAAATCGCTATTGTCAAGGTACAAACCTGTTGCCGCCCTAGCTCAGCGTGGTAGAGCGTCGGACTGTTAATCCGTTGGTCGTCAGTTCGAGTCTGACGGGCGGCGCATTCATTATTTCTAAATTCGAATTTTGAAATATAGAATGTTAGAACCATTTGGTTTACTGGATTAGACAGTATAGATCTAATATCTGATCGCAGATTAGAAACAATGCAGGAGGTTTACATTGGCCAAAACTAGGAGGGCCAATAGATATTGTGTTGATTGTGGTGCAAGATTGGTATACTATCCTCGATTATCCAATCCGAAAGCTCCGAACGAACACCGCGTTCTAGTATATGCTTGTCCTGACTGTACTGATGACTTTGATAGGCCTAAAATGTTTTCCATTAGAAGAAATCACGTAGAAGACCCATTAGAAACAGTAGAAATCGAGATTAACCAGATACGAAAAAAATCAGACATATCTCAAAACTGAATTTTTAGAAAAATTTATTGATGTTGACAGGTTTGTGAAAGTAAAATTGGTGTTCATAAATGAATTTTGAGAAAAAAAGAAGCAATTGGTGGTTCTTATTGCCAATCTTACTTGGTTTGATTGGGGGCATCATAGCATTTTTTGTACTCAAAAGAGATGATCCAAGAAAAGCCAAAAACTGTCTTTACATAGGCCTCGTTCTTTTTGTGATTGGAATTGTAATTAATCTAGCAATTTTTGGATTAGCAATTCCACTCGAAAATGGTATTGGCGTTAATTTGTAACGCTATTGTACTCATTTGAGTATTATTCACAAAAGCTAAACCCCCCTATTATGAACTATGATCTATGAAGAATACGATTTTTTCAAAAACCGGTTTTTAGAGGGGGGGTTTAACCTTTGTTCCTAATTATTGCAGCCATGAGTCAAACCACCGAGATATCTCAGCTAGACTTGTATGATCTTTTTTTGATAGGAATGAAAGCTCAACCCCCTATTTTTGACAGTTTTTTTGGTAATTCTTGGCATATTCTTGGAGGTTTTTTGACCAGAATAATCGTGTTCTACTTTCATCAAAAATCTAGACTTCCAAGTCCACAATGGGTATATTTCAATTATTCAATATTATCTAGATGATTAAATTAGAAACTACTATGATGGTTTTGATATTACTTTTTGGAGGCATTAAAATTTGAAAATGAAGGATTGGTGGGAAAATTCACTATATTTAGCTGCAAACATGTATGATTACAAGATTTCCAAAGAGCTAAATTTCATAGCCAAAAGTATACAAAGAAAAAATAGTAATTCGTAGAATTTTCGTGTTTAATATTGGATAAAATTAGATGTAAATGCTCTAAATGTGAATGTCAAGAAGAGTTTGAGGTTATAGAGCAAGAACAGCTTCTAAATGCAATACAGCATGGAAGACTAAATCCAAAACAAATTGAATTTGCTAAAAAGCGAATAGGTAACATGTCTGTGAACGATGTTTTACTGGAAAACATTGGACATCTACCACCTAGGATTTGAAGAAAAAGAAGGTATCAATAAGGTCTTCTAGATACTAAGAAACGCAGATTATGACCAAGTTTAATCCGTTTGATTCCAATTACAAGGGGATAACTGGCTGGATGAATCGAAAAATAATGCTCTATCTAGGTCTAGGGCTTGCTCTACTAATCATCTATAGATATTTTCTAGAATAATCTAGTTTTTCCTAGATACAGAATAAACTGGATACATATACTTCATCCCAACAGAACATGAATTAATCATTTGGTATTGATAATTATGAATTTTTTTCACAGTCCTATACATATCACTTCCAATGACTATGGCATTCTTTTCTGCAACATGATTAATTTTCGTACACATGTTAACAGGTGTACCAAAAACATCTATGGTTGAAGAATTATTAGTCTCCATAATGCTGACTTCGCCATAATCTGCACTTATACGATAGTCGAGCGATGGTAATTTTTGTTTTTTAAGAATATGATTTATGTTTTTATGCTCTTCTGTCATTTTCAAACAACATTCTAAACAATTCTTAAAGTCATAACTCTTAGATGATTGTGAGGAATCTGGAAAATAAAACAGAAGACTATCCCCAATATTTTTAATAACAAACCCACCATGTTTCTCAATAATTTGTGCCATAGAATTTAAAAAAATCTCATAATATTTTGATAGTTTTTGCTGTGTCAGGGAAGCAGAGATTTTTGTAGAATTCACAATATCTACCAAGCAAACACAATAATTTTGAGATGTCTCTAAAAAATTTACCACGTAGTGTGGTGTTTCAGGATTTAACTTTACCACATCTATGACGGAATTCTTTCCCCTTGTAGTTGAATGAATATTTTTCAAGTGTTGATTTACTTCATCTTTAGAGAGAAAACTCTTTCCACAATAGTAACATTGACTCTTAGTCGAAGGTTTTTCTAAATCCGTCATGTCTGAAATTTTATAAAAATACTATATGAACATGCTGAGCAAAATTTTGAACATGAAACATCTTATGATCTCATTTTTTTTACCTTTATTCTCTTTTAATTTCATTTTTTATACTCTAAAATTTCAATAAAATGAACAATTAATTTTCAAAATGTCTTAGTGATAAATTGATAGGTTTTCTCACTCATTTCAGTTACTTGTCCTAGAGCATAATGCACAACTTCCTGGGTAAATTTTTCCACATTGTCTAAAACCAAATAAACTCCGATAGCGACTTTGCCGTCTTCTTTGAAGATCTTATGAATTGCATGTATAGAGTCACAAAAACCCTTTACTAAATTTTTGAATTTTTCTTGTTCTGAATCAGTTAATTTGTTATATCTTGCAGTTTGTGGATTTCGAAGGAAAACTTTACCGCTTAGAACTATTACTCCTAATTGCTTTTTAGGCTCAAAAATTTCAATTGGAATTCTAAACGAGCCAATATCTTTAATCAAAATGCGAAAAGTGTCTTCGTCACTTTTTACAGCTTTGAATGAATAATTCTCGTGCACTAACCATCGTTCAACACTATCGCGAAGATTATTTGCACTACTCATGTGTTACATGTAATTTTGTTCCTAAAATATGTATTACACTAACAAATGAACAATGAGGCGATCTATTTTTTATAAAACTATTTTACAATTAGATTTATCAAAAAAAATTGTAGAGTGTTATGAATAACAAAATGACGTTTATTGTTCGTGTTTTGTACAATTCCTAGAGTAAACAAACATACTAGTGTAACACAACATTGCACTTTAGTCACATTAACAAACTTTTTCGATCAATTTTTAGTCAAAATATTGCATAATTTACACTAAAACTTCTGACTTGCACTACATAAGACGTAATAGAATACGAACAAGAAACAATGGCAGCATCAAAAGCTAAAAGAAGTGCTGCAGCAAAAAAAGCTGCACGCACTAGAAAAAGAAATGCGGCATTGAAAACAGCAGCAAGGGCAGCTTCTAGACGACGATCTGCAAGAAGAACAACACGAAGAACTGCACGAAGACCCGCAAGACGAACAGCAGCACGACGAACTGTACGAAGAGCAGCACGACGAACTGTACGAAGAGCAGCAAGACGTACAGTACGAAAAGCAGCACGACGAACAGTACGAAGAGCAGCACGAAGAAGTCGTCGTTAAACTGCCCAACCCTTTTTTTCTAACTTTTTAATTCAACGTCATGAAAATTATTATTACTACTGCAACATTAATTGTAACCGGAATGAAAAACCTTGGAACATTTTTTGGTTTTCCTAATGAGAACAAAGAATCTTTTCCATCATCTTGATTCGATATTATTTACTATATTTCTAATGTGATTACATTTGTTGATTATGATGTTTCTAAACTCGAATTATGAAATATTCATTTTGACTCTTGTAAAATCACCAAGTATTAAAAAAGTAATGTTTCTAAATTCGAATTTTGAAATATAACTATTTATTCAAATCTTGATTCATCTTCAATTCGGGAAGTACATACACCTTCTCCGGCAGTATTTTAAAGATAATTCTTTTTTCCCCAGGTTGCCGAAACGGATAGTTGTCTTTTCCCATGTATTTTTTTGTAAGCTTGTTTGCATGTTGGTATTCATAGTCTGGAATGATTTCTATAACTTTACCTTGAATAGTAGTCATGTTAAGTGGATTGTTTTGATCAACAACAGAAACTGCAACCCGCGGATCACGTAAAACATTTTTGTGTTTAAGTCTGCCCTCAGCAGTATTTACCAAAATATGCTCATCTTCATAATTTGCCCAAACTGGGGACAGTTGAGGTGAACCATCCTTCATAATTGTAGCAATAAACACTAAATTATTCCCTTCAAAAAGTTTGACTGCTTTATTATTCATTTATATCATTTTTCTAAAATTAATATCTACAAATAGTAGGAAGTTTTTCTATTTTTTCAATAATTTCAAGTGCAGTATCCCCATCTCTATTTTGTATATCTACCGAAAAATCATACCCAAGTAATCTTGCTTCAGGAGTTAGCTCATCAATATTTTGTAAATCATTTCCTTCGATTCTTATTCTTTCTCCTAAAGCACACATCTTCCAATTATCGTATAGTTCTTGATGCTCATGATTTAGTTGTTCTTGTATACGGTTTCGCCATTGAGTCAATTCTATTTTGTTAATTAGTTGTTCAGTCTTTTGACTGTAAAAAACACGAACCATGCACTATTATTCATTATCTTGTACTTTAGTTTTTTCTTAAATCACAAAGCTAATGTTTCTATATTTTCATTCATGGATAGCCCAAAATCTACAATGTATTTTTTAAGATCACTAATGCATTTTTTAGGAACTGCTATACAAAAAGGCAAATAAGTGCGTGTTGCACCAGTCTTTAACATTACAGTATTCCCAAAATCTTCAAACTGTTCTCTTGTACGATCACTTGAAAGATGATCACATGTTTTTGCTTCCCCAATATGATAAAAACTCTCATCAGGTTTTTGTGCAATTACATCAGGTTCATGATTTCCAATAGTTTCACATTTTTCAAATCCATCATATGCAGCAGAAATTATTTTTAATCCCTTTGACTCAAAATGATCTATTATTCCTTTTAGCAATTTTTTATGTTCATTATCATTCATTTACTAACACAAAAATTACAAAGATAAAATACTATTTAAAAAACTGGTATGTAAATGTGATCGAATCTAAATACATCAAATATTATTATAATTCGTCTTAGCCAAAGGACTTTCCATACTTTGAATCAAAACTCTAACATATTATGTGGTATTTTCTTGTTTAGACATTGATTAAACATGTATTTAGAAAGATTATTCATTATACAGAATAAAAATTTTGGATAATCTAATTTACATTTAGATGATTTAATAGAACATAGCAACGGAACTTAAAGCCGACAACGGGAGTATATCGGTGACAGTTCCATCTGCTAATTGAATATTATGAGACTTCAAGTGATTTGTATATTGTAGTGCGTAATTTTTGATCAAACAGTCTTAATTGACTTACCTCAAGAAACTCATAGAAAATCGTTTATTATGGAATAGTTCATTTACTCCCACAGAATCCAAATACCCAATATTTTCATTCTGGTAGATCGGCGAATTTTTATTAAAAATTCGATAAAATGATAGAAATTCTCCTCAGTTTAACATGTGAAAAGAAAAACTAGTTTTTCCATTAGCGATCTTTTGGTACTATCATCATCATTATGGGTTGGTCTTTTCAATACGATCTGTAAGAATCGAAATATCAACCTATTTGATTGTTAAATCAAATTTAGCATGAATTTTTTAACAATGTGAAATAACAAATATTGTGATAAAACAACAAATCGAATTAACAACTTCAAAGACACCAGACGACGCACAACTAAAACAATTAAAAGAATATTTTAAAGAAATGCCAATTGAAGAAATCCTAGCAGGACTAAAATTTGCAAAAAATAGATGGACTGCAAAGGATGCTGGTGTACTTAAAGTAGGAAGAAAAAGCATCGTACAAAAAGAAGTTCATTCAGTTACATCAGAGCAAGCTCAATGGAGACTAAAGAACTGGAAAATGATGATTGCAAATTACAGAAGACGTGGATACAGTTATCCTACAATATCTCGGATTAAGAAGATTCTGATACAGAAAAGCAAAAAAAGATCTAGATAGAATAAGTTTGTTTTCTCTCAGCTAAAATATCTTCTGGAAGATTGGAAGGAATATCTGGAATGTTTTCTTTGGTTTGTCCTTCGATTACTGCTTGTGCTTCTTCTAAGATTGCTACTGTATCTGCACTACCTTCTCGTGATAATATGCTAGTTTCTTGTTGTGCCATAGCTGAGCCAGATAAAACATCTCCTAATATCTTTGAGAGATCTTGCATAGATGAGTTTGCTTGTGGCATAATTCCGCCCAAGGAAACTCCTAAACCTTTAATGACCGACATACATGGGCTTAGTGTCACTACGACATCTCCTAACTCTGATACTGTGTTAAGTCTAATGTTGATTTGTTCCATGGAAAGCTTTGCATTACTTACCATATTATTCATTTTTCTAATTTCTTGAAGCTCAATTGCGTATGCTTTTGCATAAGGATGGTTATTGGATCTTTGAGCCTGAACTATTTTTTGAAATATATGATCATGTTTTTTTTGAAGTTTTTCAGAAATATCGCCTAATTTGCTAATTTGAAGCTCTAATTTTTTTTGAGCATCCTCTATTTTATTTTTAATTGGAGCATCTGGCTTGACTTTGCCAAAAACCTTTTGAGATAATCCAACACCTTCATTTTTACTCCAATTATCTATAAGCGAACCCAAATTTTTTCCAATTAGGCTCAAGAAATTTGTTTTAAACTACTCTGTACCTCGAGTATGTGTCACTCTAGTTACAACGATCGGTAGTTACAATAATTTCAACCAAAGGTTAAGGTGTATATTTCAAAACCTGGATTAGATACAATAATTTCTAAAGTATGGGTGGCGGCTTCATCTGATTTGATAATATTATACAATCCAGCCTCCACTATGTGAATCTCTCCAGAAACAACATCACTACCTGCATATTTTGATGTAATTGGCTTTCCATCAATGAAAATACTTAGATTAGATTCATTGGCAGCTACTATGTTAACTTCCTTTGCAAAGTATGGGAGTTTAATTATCCCTTCATCTGAAACAAGCTCCATACTTCCTTCCAAGTTTTTCCATGTTCCACCTAGATAGTAATTATGTAATTGTAACTCTTCAGGAATGACATATTCTACATCATTTCCTGGAATAAATCCTTCAGAATTACCTAACTGATTTCGTCCCGGAGTGAAATTGTATCCAAAGTATAATTCAGGGGTTCTCAAACTTGTATGTTCAAATTCTTTAATTGACACAAGAGGTTCTGCAGCTGCAACATTGAGTCCCAATTTAGTTGCACGTTCTTCTAAAAGTTCTTGAATCACTTTTTCTGTCTGCTCATATTCTCCCTCTCCAATGTGATCATAGCGAATGTATCCTTCGCTATCAGTAATGTATTTTCTTGGCCAATATCTATTTTCAAAGGCTTTCCAGGTTTTCATCTCATTATCCATAACAACTGGATACCTAATTCCATTTTTGTCAACTGCCATTTTTACATTGTTTAGATCCTTTTCAAATTCAAATTCAGGGGAATGTACTCCAATAATTAACAAACCATCATCAGCATATTTTTCATTCCATGCAGTAATGTACGGAATAGTTCTTATGCAATTAATACAGCTATAAGTCCAAAAATCATATAGTACAACCTTTCCTTTGATTTCCTCTGATAGTTTCTCTGGTGTGGTATTGATATAATGCGCAATTCCTACCAAATCAGGCGCCATTTTAAAACTACTTTTATCTAATGTGTCGATTGATGATTGTTTCTCGATTTCAGTTGTTATAGGCGTCTGAGATGTTTCTAATGAAGAAAACACTAGGCTTAAACCTGTAACTCCACCAACTATCATTATGCCAAATATGATTGCGGTTTTGATTTCTGTTTTCATATGATCATCCCAATTGTATCAAATCATTTAGAAGTGGAAAGTTTGCAATGTACGCTAACTGGTTTGTTAAGACTAAAACTCCCAAAATTATTATCAAACACCCAATGATGATAGAATAATACTTGAGATGCTTGCTCATAGCTCGAATTACTCCAGTTGCTCTTGAAAAAAACACTCCAATTAGAATAAACGGAATTCCAAGACCTAAAGAATAAGCTAACAGGAGACTAAACGAAGCGGCTGGAGTGGCAGCAGCTAAAGTTAGAATTGTTCCTAAAATTGGTCCTACACATGGTGTCCATCCAGCTGCAAAAGCTAAACCAAACAAAAATGATAATGGATAACTTGCTTTCTCCCTCTTTGGAATGAATTTTTTTTCAATATTTAATGATCTGAATTTTGTTGTTAATAGTAAAAATAATCCAAATCCAATAATTATGATTCCTCCGACTTGATTAAAACCAGAAATTAATTCACTAGATACACTCCCAAGTGCACTGTTAATAATTACTCCTAATACTGAAAAAACTATTGAAAAACCTAATACAAAAAATACTGTATTGAAAATAATATTCGTTCGATTTACTAAAAGAGATTTAGTACCATTTTTTTGATTAAATTCAGAAATTGTTGTTCCTGAAATATAGGCTAAAAACGCTGGGATCATGGGCAATATGCACGGCGCTACAAATGAACCTAGTCCTGCTAATGCCGCCACGGCTAGAGTTACTTCTGACATGAGGATAACCCGCAAGTTTTTTTATTAAAACTTCTTCCAAATTCATTCATATTTTATCCAATTCGTTTTTATCCAGGCATACCCAGCTTTTTCAATATGAATAAGCGATTTATCATAGTTGGCATAATTTTGGGGGCAGCTCTGGGAATTGTTTTTTTAGCTGGTTCACCAATGTTTGGTGGATTTGACAAACTTCGATGATCTAAACAATCTCAAATTTTCTAGCAGCAGATTCAAAAACATCTAGAGCATTTTCAATTTGATTTTTAGAAAGCCACGCAGTAACTGAAATTCTTATTCTTGCTTTGTTGTGAGGTACTGTTGGATATCTTATAGGTTGTGCGTAAATTCCTTTTCTAAATAAATATTTTCCAAACTCTAGAGCAATTTTTTCTTTTCCTATAATTATTGGGATGATGTGAGTTGTTGAACTAAAATTATATCCAATCTGTTTTAGACCTGAAGAAAGAAATTTAACATTTTTCCAAAGCTTCTTCCTTTGTTTTTCTCTGTTTGAATTAAATTTGTTTAGTGAATGTTCTACAAGAAATGAAGGAAGGGCAGAAGTATAGATAAAAGATTTTGATTTATTTATGAGAAGATCAATGATATCTCTTTGTGTTGCAACATAGCCTCCAAAAGACCCTAACCCTTTACTGAGACTACTCACATACAAATCGATTTTTTTTGTCACATCAAAATGATTTGGAGTCCCTTTTCCATCTCTTCCTATTGTAAAATCCCCATGTGCATCATCTAAAATTGTAATGGCATTTTTCTTTTCAGCAACTTCGGTTATTTTTTTGAGATCTGCAAAATCTCCATCCATGCTAAAAATCCCCTCAGTTAGTACAAATTTTCTTTTGTTACTATGGTTTAGTTTAGATGATAAATCATCTATATCATTATGTTTGTAGATTAAGACTTTGGCACCAGTAATCTTGCATGCCTCGATAATACTTGCATGGTTTAGCTCATCACTTATGATCAAATCATTTTTTTCAATTAAGGTGGATATTGCACCAATATTTGCCATGTACCCTGTTGGGAAAATCAACGATCCTTCTTGAGACTTGTGTTTTGCAAGTTTTTTTTCTAAAATCTGGAAAGATACATCATTTCCTGAAACAAGCCTTGAGCTAGATTGCATTTGATCAGATAATTTGTTTGAAATATGGATTCCAAGATAGTCATTTGAGCACAAATTAAGGAGCCTCTTATTTCTAATGGTAATATATGGTCCATTTACATGCCCATATCTCATCTCTCTGTAAAGATCTGCTTTCTTAATTTTGTCTAACTGGTTATTGACAAAAGCCAGCTTAGGCTTCAAGATTTATCTTTCTAATCATTTCGAGGTCTTTTTTCATTTCATTTCCACCAAGAGTCAAATATCCAGAACTAATTATCCCATTTGCACCACTTAACAAAAGTTTCTCCCCATCATCGTCTAAGTTTACTTCTCGTCCTCCAGAAATTTTTATTATTGATTTTGGTAAAAGAAATCTAATCACAGCGAAGGTTCTAAGAATTTCATCCATGGGAAGAGGTGTTTGTAATTCTAATGGGGTTCCTGGTATTGGTACTAACAAATTCATTGTAACTTCCTCTGGATTTAATTTTGCTAGATCTAGAATTAATTCTAGTCTTTGTTCTCGTGTTTCCCCCATCCCTATTATCCCGCCAGTGCAAAGCTCAAGACCGGCCTCTCTTGCTATCTTTAAGGTGTTTACTCTGTCTTGGTATGTGTGAGTTGTACAGATTTCAGGAAATTTAGATCTCGCTGTTTCTAAATTATGATTGTATCTCTTTACACCCAATTTTTTTAGCTGATTTGCTTGGTATAACGTAAGAAAACCAAGACTACATTCAACACTAATTCCTACTTTAGCATTGATTTCCTCAATAATGTTGCAAACTTTTCTAAAATCAGAATCTGTAGGCTCTCTCCAAGCTGCCACTAAACAATAAGATTGTGCTCCTTCGTCAAGTGCTTTTTTTGCTTGTATTACTACTTCCTCTTTAGAAAGTAATTGATAATCATCAATGTTTGTATTAAAGAAAGCAGATTGCCCACAAAATGAACAGTCTTCACTACAATAATTTTTCTTAATGTTAGATAATTGTTCGACATCTACTGTATTGCCTTGGAATTTTCTTGTAATCTTATTTGCAGCGTCAGATAATGTTTTTAACTCAGATTTTGAAATGCTTAGGAGTTTTTTAGCCTCAATATCTGTTAAAGCCTGGCCTGAAAAAACTTTATTTTGACATTCTATGACAAAATGATATTCCGAACTCATCAATTTTTAGCCATAAAATGGGTTAATTAAGATTTTAGAAGCGTTAACCTTACTAAAATGAGAGGTTTACCTTTTTTTATTACTTGATATTATTAAGATAAAATAGATGGAAAAAATGAAACAAAAGAGTTCGGTTTGGCATCCAAATACCCAGATGCAAGAATGGAATTACTTTGATAAAATCGTCAAAGGTAAAGGAATGTGGCTAATTGATTCCAAAGGAAATAAACTCCTTGACGGCGTTGGGAGCATGTGGTGTAATGTTTGGGGACACTCTAAAAAAGAGTTAATCAACGCAATTATTAGACAAACAAAAAAAATCCCACATTCTTCACTCTTTAATCTAACAAACGAACCAGCTGAGGACCTAGCTAAGAAACTCATTAAAGTCTCACCTAACATGAATAGAGTATTTTATTCTGACAACGGTTCAACCGCAATGGAAATTGCTTTTAAATTAGCATTACAATATTGGAAAAATCACGGGCTTCACAATAAAACCAAACTTGCAACCCTGGAAAATGGATATCACGGTGATACTTTTGGCGCAATGTCAGTAGGATACGTGCCAGAATTTTTTTCAAAATTTAAGGAACAACTTTTTTCTACCATTCAAGTTCCAGTTCCAAATAGATATAGACTACCTCCAGGTTTTTCATTTGATGATTATCAACAACATTGCTTAGGAAAAATTGAAACATTATTTTCAACTAACAACAAAATTGCAGCCTTTGTTATGGAAAGTGGTGCACAAGTAGCTGGTGGAGTAATCATTTATCCCCCAGGATTTCAGAAAGAAATTAGCAAGTTATGTAAAAAATATGATGTTCTTTTGATTCTAGATGAAGTTGCAACAGGTTTTGGTAGATTAGGTTCTCTTGTACAATATCATGCACAAGATAGTGTGCCAGATATCGTAGCATATGGTAAAATGTTAACTGGTGGTTATCTGACAATGGGTGCCACTCTTACAACTAAAAAAATCTACGACTCCTTTTTGGGAGGATTTAAAGAAATGAAACATCTCTTTCATGGGCATACATTTACTGGAAATCCCATAGCTGCAGCAGTGGCAATTGAAAATCTTAAACTTTATGAAAAAAATAAACTGATAAAAAAAATCCAGAATACATCTAAAATTTTTGAAAAACGAAGAGATGAATTAAATCAGTTGGATTTAGTAGGCGATGTAAGAAATAAAGGAATGTTAATGGGAATAGAATTGGTAAAAAATAAGAAGCAAAAAACTCCAATTTCTCCAAAAAAATCAATTAACAAGATAATATTTGATGAGGGCAAAAACCATGGCATTTACTTGCGAACCTTGGGAAACGTAGTGATGTTAGTGCCTCCGTTAGCAATTTCTACAAAGGAATTAGATCTTCTCATAGACCGTACAATTTTGACAATAAAAAAGACTGGAAAAAAATATGACTTGTGAAACCTTAATCAAGCAAACAGAGTGATTCATGCTGAAATCTTATTTTATAACCGGTACTGATACTGATGTTGGAAAAACCTATGTAACGGCAGGAATTGCCACTGCAATGAAAAAAATGGGGATAGATGTTGGAATCATGAAGCCTTTTGCTGCAGGGACTGTACAGAACAGTGGCTACAAATCACAAGATGTACAACTACTTTCTAAGGCAGCACAAGTAAACGATGCTGAGGAATTAGTTAATCCATATTTTTTTCCAATTCCTGCTTCGCCCTTTACTGCAATGCAAAATCTTGGGCTTGAAATTGATATTAAAATTGTATTAAATAGATTCAAAAAATTATCTACAATGCACGATGTTTTGTTAGTTGAAGGGATAGGTGGCATAATGACTCCAATACTGAAGAATTATTTTGTAACCAATTTGATAAAAGAAATGGATTTAGAAACAATCATAGTTACTAGCTCACGTATTGGAACAGTTAACCATATAATTATGACAATCAAAATGTGTCAAAACTATGGAATTAAGGTTCGTGGCATAATTATAAACAATTTAAATTCCAGTGGTTATCCTACACATGAACTTAAACGAGATATTGAAGAGTTAACGGAAACCCCTGTAATTGGTTCGATTCCATACATTAAAGACTTCAATTTAGAAAAAATTTCACAAATTATTACAAATAAAATTGATCTTAAATCACTAACTCTATAGAAAATTTAAAAATAGATTAGGATTTAATGATTTTAAATTTACTTTGTTTTCTTGAAGAAAGAAACTCAGTTATGTCATCTAAAATTTTAGTAAACGAACCACCATAGTTATCAATATGATACGTTCTATTTTTCATTTGTAAATCGGTACGTAAAACTAACCAAATGTTTTCTTTTGCAGTTTGAATTTTTTCCAATTTTAAAATCCCATGCTTAATCATTACTTCATTACATCCTTTTGGGAAATAAATTACGATCGAGTCTTTTGGATTTGAGTTAAGTGTCTTCAGATCTGGAATAATTATGTCAATCTCTACATTATTTTGTGATACTTTCCTTTGACTTGGAATAAGTGATATTGTCAGCAAATAATGCATTAAGCTTTCAGCAAAAATCGCTACGTTTTCATCTACATTGCCATCAATCTGTAAAATTTTTGGATAGCAATTTGACATTATTTCATCTAT
>Ga0180073_1000004_pt1 | contig 24107 bp, 25 predicted proteins | sample EasRiv333_16_10D_FD_123010 | JGI IMG/M metagenome (GOLD analysis project Ga0180073, IMG submission 123010) | Soil microbial communities from meander-bound floodplain in the East River, Colorado, USA - East River metaG ERMLT333_16_10D | ecosystem: Environmental > Terrestrial > Soil > Floodplain ...
AGGAACTAATGTGTAATACACCATGAGAAACCATAAACCGACGAAGACAAAAAAGATCGGTTTGGAAAGTATATCGCTATTCAAGTCTTATGTCAAACCAAATAATATATTTTGCATTACTATAACCAATTTATCCTAATCCTACGATCAAAATCATTTCTTGTGGTTCTTGCGAATTATTTGACAATTGTATCTCCTAGTGTAATTGATTGCCAACAAGAATCATGAAACCATTTTTTATCGTAAATTACGGTACCTTCTTCAATTTCCATTTCTTTTTGACAATTATCGCAAGATACAACTTTTCTTTGAGGAACTTGAACCTGTATTAATCCAAAGTTTGGTTCAAGCTTTTTTTCAGTTAATAATGTATAATCCATCTCAGTCATGTAAAGAGATTTTTGCATGTTTAGCGAATTTGCATTTGAGTCTTGCCCAAATGCATGTTGATCTTTTGTAATAAGTTCTGTTTGCAAGTTATTTGCGCTTACGTGAGTCAACAAGAAAGATAAAACAATAATTCTTAGATAATAAATTTGCTGTGCGTTTTGCACATGGTGTTTGAAAAAAAATGAGGAAGAAGGAACAAAAATGAATCAAATGGAGATTAAGAGATTAGAGAGAGTTTAAGAGAATATTATTCAGAGTATTAAATCTGAACTAGTCCTCTTTCCAACATCCATTGAATTCCTATAGAAAATTCGTCATCGGATGCATTTCCTTGAATCCATTTTTGAGAATTAGTTTTAATCCAGATTGGAATTTCTGAATTAGCAATTTCTTTTGATTGATTTGAATATGGTACATGAATTATCTTGTTTTCCAAAAGAAACTCCAAAGTTTTGGCATATTCTGTATCTGATATTTGATTGTTCACCCAATATCCTGTTGTAAGTTTAAACCAGTTAGGAATTTTTACAATTTCATATCCTACCGTGACTACAAAAGAGGTTCTAGCCTCATTTCCTGAAGAATCAACTGTATAACATCTAACAGTGGTTTTTCCTGTATTGAATACATATCCAACTCCTCGATCACAGTCAACTGGGATTTGCTTACCTGCATTGTCAACTGCGGTTATGGAATAAGAAACGGTAGTAGGAACTTTGGAGATTACATAAATGTCCTCAGGCGTAGTTATTATTGGTTTTACACTATCAGATGCAAATGCTTCATTCTCTGCAACTGCTTGAAGAATTAAAATTGAAAAAACTGTAAATAAAGATAAGATTGGCCATCTCATTTGTCTGACCAAGCCTCGAACCATGTTAACGTTGTCAACAGATATCTGACGAAGTTAAGGTTTACTATTATATTCCACTAGTGATGTGCATTTTGAAATCACAGAAAAAATATGTGAGGATTAGTGAGAATTAGAGAACAGAGAAAATGTGAATTTTTTTTACTATATTGTAAGATGTGCAAAATGCACATCGGTATCAGTAAATTTCAAGACTTTTACGATGATTTATGGGTAAATTCAAGGGCAAAGGCTATTTCATTCAGAGATTGGCAGCAATTTCAATTGTCATGTTAGGCATTGGAGGAATACAATCTGCTTCTGCCGGTCTAGAAGATGGACAGATAAATCTAGAGGCTAGATTAAACCAGGATTATGGGGATGGCTCTGGAAAGGCAATGTTTGTGGCTCAAGATTATCGAGTTCGCCTTAGCATCGAAATTGAAAACATGCCAATGAATTGTGAAAGTTTCTCAGCTAAAATGAGTGGAGTTGAGGTTGTAGGATATTTTGAAGATAACAATGGAGTATGTAATCTAAATTTGGATACTAGACAGGGAGATACCGTTCCAGCAGTAGCTGCAGGAGACGAGGTGTTTGTTTTCGGGGATGGAGTTACTCTAACAGGAATTTTGCACTTCAAATAGTTTCATTCAAATAATTTGTAATACGATAAGAATTTTTTACATCAATACTTGTTGATTAAAGTAGATGTTTTTTGAATTATACAAACAAGTGTCTATCTATGATTTTTGTCTAAAATCTGTAGATGCCGTTTAAATTCATTAATTGGTTTTTAGAGCAGCAAGAGGAACCTAGTTTGCTTGGAGAAATAGCTAAAAAATGTATGAATGATCCTAAATTTCCTACACAAGCAAAACATCCCGAAGAAGTTTTTGATTATCTAAAAAACAAAAAATCTACTAAAAAAGAAATTCAGGCAGTCAAAGTAGCGTGGAATAAATATCGAAAACTAGGCAAAGTCAAAGCTATATCATTGAGTGTTCTTAGAGCCAAGATTTAGAAAATCGTTTTAGGAAGAAATTAGGTCGAAGTCTCAACAAATTTGGATATCAAGACAGAGAAACAATGTTTAAAAAATAAGATTTGTAGTATGCGTTATGAATAGTACAGAATCAGGAGAATCATGGTCACAATGGCTAGACTTTGATAAATCTAATGTTAGTAGCATACCCGAATGTGCTGGCGTTTTTGGGATGCATACATCCATGAAGATCCTCTTTATTGGAAGTACTCAAAACCTCAGAAATTCATTACTTGAATCTCTGTCCACCCCATGCATAGACAAGGCAAAACGCTTTCGTTACATGATCACAGAATCACCTGATGAAGTAAAAGCGCAGATCCTCAAGGAGTATATTGAAAAACATGATGGCAAGTTGCCATTATGCATGGAAAGGATTTGATAAACAGAAATGGAAAAGCCTTGGTGAAAATGGCAGTCTATGATAGTTATTTTACGAGTAAATTCTAAATTAAGTAACAAATTACAAAAAGGAAAATGCCAGACATAGCAGTTTCAGCTGACGATCTAGAATCAAGCCTACAAAAAAAGGAGGGAGTTTGTAAAAAAGGTAGTATCAATTACTACACCAAGGCCAATGAACTATGGCATGGTAATCAAAGTAAACAAGGGGATCATCCCACCAAACCCAATGATGATTCCGGATTTGGAGATGGGTGCAAATAGATGCAGCGTCTAATGAAGTGCCTTTCTGTATCACAACCTTTTGCAGATCTTATAGTTCAAGGCAAAAAGACAATTGAGCTAAGGCGTTGGAATACTAACTTTAGAGGAGAATTTCTAATTCACTCACCACAAAAAATTAGAATAGATGATTGTAAAAGGCTAAAAATTAACCAAAAATCCCTTATCCGAGGCGCAATAATTGGCAAAGCGGAGATATACGACGTAAAAAAATACAAAACAAAGACAGATCTAAATCAAGATTCAAAAAAACATTTAGCCTCTAAAAAATTTCAAAATAACAAATATGGTTTTTGCCTAAAAAACGCAAAAGCATTCAGAATACCAATTCCTGCAAAGGGACGATTAGGATTCTTTGAGGTAAAGCTAAAACCAGCAAAAATCAAAAAATCACAAATCATTACTGATCTAATTGATGAAGAATACAGATACCAGTGGATTGGTCGTCACTAATTAAAAAAATAAAAGGGTTATGCATCAGATCTAGGAAGCTTTCCATTTTTATCAAATATATCTTGCACTGATTTGTCTGCAAAACCGTGTTGTATGTTAAGATCCTTTACTGCTTGGATTAACTGCACTCGTTTTGTTGATGCATGTTCAAAGTAAGCGTCTCGAGCCTCCTTGAGTGATCCTCCATTATCTAGTACTGCCTTCATTGCAGCTCTTGCACTGTCAACTTTGCCTTGCATGTAATCAAACATTCCCCAAAATACGCCCTGAATATAGTCAGGTTTTTTTTCAACAAATTTTGTATAAGCTGCCTTTGGCATCACGTCTCTGTATTTTTCAATAAAAGCGTCCAGTTTTTCATCTAGGCGTTGTTGTGCGATAACTCTTTTTTCTTCTACCTCAACTTGTTGTGCAGTTAGTTTGACGGGTTGTGTCTTTTCTTGCATTTTTTGTGTGTATTTTAGTTTCTGTTTTTCCATTTCAGCAAGAATTTTCATTGCCAATGGATTTTTTTGGAGTTCTTCAGAAGCCTTTACAACTGGCTCTGAAGCTGTATCTGGCTCTGCAAAAGCAATTTGTGCTGTGCTTGTCACAATCATTACCATTATAGCAACAATTGACAAGAATGCTGTTGGAAGGACTAATTTTTTCCCTTGTGTCATTACAGATGGAATTTTTAATTTTGAATATATTCATTAAACAGAAATCAGTAGAAATATTCAAATGATAAAAAACAATTTACAGTGTATTTGCAAAATTAAAAACATGGATAACTTATCAGTTCTACGTATTCCTTATTTGTAAAACCATTTAGCATGCAAAAAAAATCTAAAATCATTACTAATCTAAAAGATGGTTCGATATCGCTAACAATAGCAAAAAATCACCTAAAGAATTCTTAACTCAAAATGATAGGGCAAATCTTATATTTAGTATATATAAAGGGCCTTTATAAGGACGTTAAATGCCACAGACAAAGCCAATTGTGAGTGTTGAAAACGTTGTAGCGTCCGCTTCTGTAGATCAGAAAATAGATCTTATCGATGTTACAAAAAAATTTCCAGATACTGAATACCATCCAGATCAGTTTCCAGGTCTAGTGTTCCGTCTAAAGGTACCAAGAACTGCAACGCTGATTTTCAGAACAGGAAAAATGGTATGTACTGGTGCAAAATCCGAAGAAATGGCAATAAAAGCAGTAAGAACTGTAGTTCAAAAGCTTCGAAAAGGTGGAATTAAAATCAAAAAGGATGCTGTAATTGTTGTACAAAATATTGTAGCTGCAATTAACCTTGGTGGAAAGATTCACTTGGAGCAAGCTGCTAGAACTTTACCAAGGAGTATGTATGAGCCAGAACAATTTCCTGGCTTGATTCATAGAATGCTCGATCCTAAAACTGTAATTCTGTTATTTGCCTCTGGAAAACTAGTTTGTACTGGTGCAAAAAAGGAAGCTGACGTTTATCGCTCTGTTCACAATCTACACGCACTACTAGAAGAGAAAAAACTAATGATCTACGATGAGTAGATTCTATCATTTCTTTTATATTAAAATCTGTTAAGCTCCTTTCTCTAGTTTTTTGCTTTCCATGCACTATCTACTGCTGCAGAGTTTTTCAGAATATTCAACGTAGTTATTAAATCATAGGGAATCCATAGAAGATATAGTGGATTGCAAGACCTGCGGCGAAAAGATGCTTCCTAGAACCATTGTTTGGGGGGATCCTGACAGACCACCTGTTCAACACACAAACTTTGTTTGTGAAAAATGTGGGGCTTCAATATACAAAAGATATGTTTTGACTAAAATAACTTAGATGCTAATGTCTGGGTTTTCTGATTTGAGCTTTTCCCAGTCTGCCAGAAAATTCTTCAAACCAATATCTGTTAGTTGATGCTTTAGCATTTGTCCTAGAACAGCTGGTGGCAATGTAACAACATCGGCACCAATCTTTGCTGCATCTACAACATGCATTGGATGTCTAACGCTTGCAACAAGAATTTGTGTTTTAAAATTATAATTTGAAAAGATTTGTTTAATTTCTCGAATCAGACTCATGCCATCCTTTCCAACATCGTCTAGTCTTCCAATGAAAGGACTGATGTATTTTGCACCAGCCTTTGCAGCTAGTAATGCTTGGTTTGGTGAAAATACTAGAGTGACATTTACTGGGATTCCTTCTGCGGTAAGTGCTTTACACGCTTTGAGACCTTCAGCAGTCATTGGACATTTTACAACAACATTGTTACCATACTTGCGTAGTCTACGACCCTCTTCCATCATACCTTCGTAATCTGTTGCAACAACCTCAAGGGAAACATCACCTTTGATGATTCTAGTGATTTCCTCCATTGTTTTTTGAGGATCACCACCTTCCTTTGATAGAAGTGATGGATTAGTTGTGATGCCATCTAGCAATCCCATGTCATTGTACTTCTTTATGGACTCTAGATTAGCAGTATCAAGAAATATTTTCATGATTTACTCCTGATTTCCTTTACTTTTTTTGCTATATTAAGAGATGTAATTCCATGCTTTTCAAGCAAAAGTGAAATTTCATTATCTCGGGCAGATTCACCAAACTTGTCCTGCGTACCTATCCTTCTTATTGGAACAGGGTAGGTTTCTGAAACTACCTCAGCTACTGCAGAACCAAATCCTGCCATAATGTTGTGCTCTTCACAAGTAACAATTCCGCCTGTTTCTCTTGCTGCCTTTTCTAAAAGTTCCTTATCAATTGGTTTTATTGAAAACATGTCAAGCACTCTACAAGAAATTCCTTCTTTTTTTAGGGATTCGGCTGCATCAAGTGCCATTTTTACCGTTATACCACATGCTGCAATGGTACAATCAGAACCGTCCCGTAATGTAATTCCCTTTCCAATTTCAAACTCTTGTGACTCTGAATGTATAACAGGTGTTTCAGAACGAGCCATTCTCATGTAGAATGGGCCATACTGTTGAGAAATAATCCAAGTAAGCTTTGATACTGAAATAGCATCAGCTGGAATTAAGACGCGTATATTTGGGATTGCGCGCATAATTGCAATGTCTTCTAATTGTTGGTGTGAGCCACCATCAGCACCAACTGTTAGTCCACCGTGTGAGGTTACCAACTTTACATTGAGTCCATTATTGTCATCTCTTGTTGGATAACCTATTTGGTTTCTAATTTGATCAACACATCTACCTGGCAAAAATATTGCATATGTACTTGCAAATGCAATCTTTCCAGCATATGCAAGGCCAGCCGCTATAGTTACAAGATTTGCTTCTGCAATTCCAACATTGAAAAATCTTTCAGGAAATTGTTTTCCAAAACCAGCAGTTTTTAGTGAGTCAGTAGTATCTGCTCCTAAAACAACAATGTTAGGATTTTCTTTTCCAATTTCAATTAGTGTCTTTCCATATTCGGTTCTCATGTCAGCCATCTGATTTGTCATCGTCAATTGAATCCAAGCTCCTTTGCTATCTGAATAAGTTGGTTCTTTTTCTCACCAATAACATGTAGGCTTATCCAATTCTTAACAAGTTCTGTTCCACCAAGCTCATTTGCCTTTTGTATTAACAGTCTTCGTCTAGATTTCAAAATGACATTTCTAAACTCTCGAATAATTCCCCTAACGTCTTTTTGCCCAATTATTGCACTTCCACCAACAAAGGCTCGAGCGCCATCAACAAAACATTGACCCACATTATCAAGGGTTACTCCTCCATCAGCCTCAATAGTTCCTTCAAATTTGTTATCTTTTAGAATTTTAACTAGATTTTGAGTTTTCTCGTGGCTAGACTCGATGTATTTTTGTCCGGATTTGCCAGGAACTACTGACATTACAATTAGTTGATCCAAGTCTGCAATGAATTTGTGTGACCACTGTGGAAGATTTGTATCTGGATTAATTGCAAGACCAACTCCAACTTGGTTTTGTTGTAATACGTCTTTTATTTCACCAAAGCTTGATTCATCACAAACTTCTGTATGTACAGTTACTATATCACATCCTGCATCGACATAATCTCGTACGTGTTTTACAGGTTCATTTATCATTAGATGTGCATCAAATGGAATAACGGTAAGTGGTCTTAGCTGTTTTATTTTTGTATGATCAAATGTAGTATTTGGAACAAAGACGCCATCCATTACATCTAGGTGAATGTAGTCTGCTCTTCCTTCTGCACATCGCTGTACCTCATTTTCTAAATTTGACAGGTCTCCTGCAATTATAGATGGTGCGATCATAAATTGTGATTCAAGTTCTGCATTGATTATAGGAACCATTTCAGGTTTTGGTGCCTTTCCGTGCCATTGTGGGTTATCCTCCATATGTTCCACTCCCTTTCCTTTGATTGTTCTTGCAATAATTATTGAAGGAACACCTTTTGTCTGGTTTGCCTTTTTTATTGCATGATCAATTTGCTCAATTCGATGACCATCAATGTCAATTACATTCCATCCAAATGCACGCCATTTATCACTAAGCTTCCATCTGCTTGCATCCCTCCACATCTCTGAAAGATCGTCTCCTTCAAGAGTTTCATCAAGGGGCATAATCTTTTCTGTGTACGAATCTTGTTGAATGAAGTTTCTATCTACAAAGACTGTCATGTTATCAACTTTGAATTTTGCAGCTGCCATTGCTGCTTCCCAAATCTGTCCCTCATCTGATTCGCCATCGCCTATTATAGTATAGATACGATGACTTTTACCATCAATTTTTGCAGCAAGTGCATTACCAATTGAATATGATAGTCCTAGTCCTAAAGAACCTCCACAAAATTCTACTCCAGGACATTTTAGGTCAGGGTGTCCCTGCAATCTGCTTCCAAACTTTCTTAGCGTTTCAATCTCTGAAGGATCAAAATATCCTGCAACGGCAAGATTAGAAAAAAGACCAGGAGATGCATGTCCCTTTGAGAGAATTAATCTATCCCGGTCTTCCCAGAGAGGGTTTTTTGGGTCAAATCGAAGATATTTGTTAAAAAGACAGCCCATTATTTCTGCCATTGAAAAGGAGCCCCCGGGATGGCCGGAAGCTGCTGCTGTTGTGCCTTTGATTACAAGTTTACGGGCCTTGAGAACATTCTTTTTAATTTTATAGTAATTTAGGCCCATCCATGTTGTTTCTTTGTAAATGAAATATTAAGCTATTTCCGAAAATTTTAATCCGATCACAGCCTAACATAATTATGGAATTAGATGATTTCGTGCCACTTGTCCTTTATGATAACCAGTGTTATCTTTGTGTAAAATTTGCAAAATTTGTTAACTTTTTGGCAAGAGGTAGATTACGGATTGTGGGTCATTATACAGATCTTGGAAAAAAGTTACGAGAAGACATTTTGGATTCTAGTGCACTTGAAATGTTTTGGTATGTTGATGGAAAAACAGCTTACGGGGGTAGAGCAGGACTACTTCCTTTAATATCAGCTATAATTAGAGCAAATGGAAATACCGGAGATCTAAACATACAAGAGTCATGTGATTTGGATTGTAAAACTACAAAGGCAGTTTTTCTTCGTTCTGCTAGTCTACTAACAAATAGTAAAAAAATAAAGATAAAGTAATCTATAATACCACTAAACGTACGAGCCAAACATTATGAAGATAAAAGCAGAATCTACTAAACCTTCAAAGAAAAAGACTCCAATTCTCTGTGCTTTTGTTTTAGAAAACTCCAACGAACCACTTGGATTAGGAAAAATTCATGAAAAAATCAATTCTTCAGTAAAAGAATCAATCAAAGAAACCAAAGGTAAAGTTGGAGAGATATCTATTATTCAAACTCTAGGAATTACTCCTGCAAAGAAGATCTTAATTGCAGGACTTGGCCCAAAGAACAAACTATCTACTGATGTATTGAGGAATATTACAGGGAAAATTGCGCAAAAGGTACGTAGTTTAGGGTTATCAGAATTTTCAATAGTTATTCCAATTGGATTTCCGATTGATTCAGACTCGTCAATTTCAGCAATTGTTGAAGGTACTATGCTTTCTCTATATTCATTTGACAAATTCAAGAAAGAAAAAAGTGAAAAATCACCTGATCTTTCAATTTTAGTTTCAAATTCACAGAATGCTCAAAAGGTTATTTCTCAGGCGCAAATTGTTTCAGAAGGAACATTATTTGCAAGAGATACCGCAAACCTTCCTCCCAATGAATGTTCACCATCTACTCTTGCAAGCATTGCAAAATCGCTATCATCTAAGAATAAACTCAAATGCAAAATTTTCTCCAAAAATGAACTCAAGCAAAAAAAGTTTGGTGGAATCTCAGCAGTTGGTCAAGGAAGTAAAAATGAACCAAAACTCATCATTTTAGAACATAACAAAGGCAGACGGGGTGATAAACCAGTTGTAATTGTAGGAAAAGCTGTAACCTTTGACACAGGTGGAATTTCATTAAAACCAGGTGACAAAATGGATGAGATGAAATTTGACAAGTGTGGTGGATGTACAGTTGTAGGAATAATGAAAGCAGTTTCAGAATTAAAACTACCTATCAATGTTGTAGGAATAATTCCATCTGTTGAAAACATGCCAAGTGGTGAATCATATAGACCAGGTGACATTATACGACTATACAGTGGTAAAACAGCTGAGATTTTAAACACAGATGCAGAAGGCAGACTAATTCTAGCTGATGCATTATCTTATGGAATAAAACAATACTCACCAAAATCAATTATTGATTTTGCAACTCTTACTGGTGCATGCATTATTGCATTAGGAAATAATGTTGCAGGACTTGTAAGTAACGATCAGAAATTAGCAGAAAAAATAAAGAGTTCATCAGAGAAAACTTCCGAGGAGCTTTGGCAACTACCAATAAATGATGATTATATGGATATGATCAAATCAAATGTTGCAGATATGAAAAATGTTGGCATGGGAAGAGCTGCTGGCACCATAACAGCAGCCGCATTTTTGGCAAATGCAGTAGATAATACCCCCTGGGCACACATAGACATTGCAGGAACTGCATGGACTCAGGATGCAACTAAAAAGAAATTCTATAATCCAAAAGGGGCAACTGGATATGGAGTACGATTAATTCTAGATTATCTTAAAACATTATAGAAGATTATTTTTTACATTCAGGATCAAGGCCTGTTCCTTTTAGGACATAAAGCAATGCTTTTTGCAAATACTCTTGACATTGATACTTGGTAAGATGCAGTATATGCATAACTTGGGTTTCAAAATTAGTATTTAACTTTTAGAAATAATGTATAAAGCGAGATTTAGTATCCTCTACTATTTCTATCTGGTTTGTCAACGTTAGGATTTCTAAATCCATGTTTTTCCATCATGTGATTCAAAAAACGAATGTCATCATTAAATGGTTGACCACAAACAGAACAATTAGGCATACAATTATCGGTTTGAGCTAGCTTATAGTTTTTTTAAAATAAAGATGCCAGCACTACTGCTTCCCAAGAGCTCTCGCATCTTAGTAGCACAGCAGCGACATTGGGTTTGACTTCCAGGTTCGGAATGGGACTGGGTCGCACCCCAACGCTATGGCCGGCTTGTAGGTATTTTTTTGATGTTATCTATTAAGGTAACTATGAGGTATCTTCAGAACTCAATCAGATTGATTGAAAAACTAACTCGATTTCTCGAAGAGATATAAATTAAAGAAAAAGCGTGTACACTCATGACTCATCGTGTTGCAGTGCTTGATAAGGAATTATGTCAACCAAAAAAGTGTGGTCTTGAATGTATCAAGTACTGTCCTATAAACAAATCAGGTGCTGATTGTATAATATTAAATGAAGAAATAAAAAAAGCTCAAATTGATGAAAACATTTGCAATGGTTGCGGAATTTGTGTAAAGGTTTGTCCATTTGATGCAATTACAATTATAAATTTAGCATCAGAGCTTGCAACAGATAAAGTTCACCAATATGGAATTAATTCATTCAGATTATACAAACTTCCTACACCAACAAAGGGAGGAGTAGTTGGATTACTTGGAAGGAATGGAATGGGAAAAAGTACTGTCATAAACATATTATCTGGCAACTTAAAACCAAATTTAGGAAATTATAATGAACCGCCAGATTGGGATGATATTTTAAGATATTATAGTGGAACTGAGCTTAAATCACATTTTGAAAAAATTAAGGATGGAAATATCAAGGCCTCAATTAAACCTCAACAAGTTTACAACGTTGCTGAAGTTTTTGATGGCACTACCAAAGAGTTACTTGAAAAATTCGATGAGAGAGGAGTTTCAAAAGAGCTAGTAAAAGAATTGGGGTTGACCAATTCTTTAGAAAACCACCTAAAGGAGCTAAGTGGTGGAGAACTACAACGATTAGCAGTAGCAGTTACCACTTCCAAAGATGCTGATTTTTACTTTTTTGATGAACCGTCTTCTTACAATGATGTATTTCAAAGAACAAGTGTAGCAAGAGTAATCCATGGATTAGCAAAAATTGGAAAAAGTGTAATGGTAGTTGAGCATGATCTTACTCTACTAGACTTTCTCAGTGATTACATCGACGTGTTATATGGAGAACCCGCTGCCTATGGAATCGTATCAAAGGTACTATCAACAAAGGTTGGAATCAATGTATTTCTAGATGGTTATTTACCAAATGAAAATGTCAGATTCAGAGACAAAAAATTCACATTTGATTCTTCTGCTACTACAACAGAGAATTTTCATGTGGGAAGTGAAATTATATCATATCCCTTACTTGTGAAAAAATTTCCAGCGTTTTCAGTAACAATTGAGCCAGGTAAAGTAAGCAAGGGAGAGGTTCTAGGGATTATGGGAGCTAATGCTCTTGGAAAAACTACCTTTATGAAAATGATTGCAGGGGTTGAAAAACCAGATTCAGGTGAAATAAATAAAAAAATTAAGATTGCCTACAAACCACAGTATCTAACAAATGACATTGATGTTGAAGTAGTTGATTTGTTAGAGAAAGCAAATGGAGGTCCGATTCAAGGAAGTACTGAAGAAGAACAAATTATTGATCCACTAAAAATAAAAAAACTCTACAACAAGTCTGTAAAAAATTTATCGGGAGGAGAACTTCAAAAAGTTGCAGTAGTTTCTTGTTTATTACAAAAAGTAGATGTCTTTGCCCTAGATGAGCCTTCTGCTTTTTTAGATGTTGAAGATAGAATTACGATTGCAAAGTTTATTCAAAGATTTGTTCGCTCTTATAAAAAATCAGCAATTATAATTGATCATGATTTACAGTTAATGGATCTTATTTCTGATTCAATGGTAATTTTTGAAGGAATTTCTGGGATAAAAGGACATGCTACATCTCCGCTTTCAAAAACTGATGCAATGAATAGATTCCTAAAGTCGTTAGAGATAACATTCCGTCGTGATGAGAAATCACTCAGGCCCAGAGTAAACAAAAGTGATAGTAGGTTAGATAAAACCCAGAAAGACTCGGGAAATTTCTATTACAAGAATTGACTCGGATGCTAAAAAAAGCACTTGAAAATGTTCTTTCTGAAAAAGAAAGCGAAGATCTCTTCTCGGCATTTGATCAAATTGGAGATATTATAATAGTTAGGATTCCAGATTCTTTATTGTCAAAGAAGAAAATTATTGGGGAAACATTACTTGAACAAGTCAAAACTGCAAAATCTGTTTTTTATCAATCATCGTCAGTTGAAGGGGACTTTAGAACAAGAGATTTAGAAATTCTTGCAGGAGTGGATAAAACTGAGACAGAGTATAAGGAATTTGGTTGTAGATTTATTGTAGACGTAGAGAAGGCATTTTTTTCTCCCAGGCTTTCTACTGAGCGAGATCGAATAGCAGAACTAGTCCAAGATGGAGAAATAGTAATCAACATGTTTGGTGGCGTTGGAATGTTTTCAATAATAGCAGCTAAAAGGAAAAAATGTACAGTGTATAACATTGACATCAATCCTATTGCTGCAAAACTATGTGAGAAAAATATAGAATTAAATAAAAAACTTGTTGGGAAAGTTGTTTCTATTCATGGTGATGCTACTAAAATCATTGAAGAGCAATTTCGTGACCAAGGGGACAGAGTTTTGATGTTATTACCAGAAAGATCAGACGAGTTTCTTAATTCAGCCATATTAGCAACAAAAAGCAATGGAATAATTCACTATTATTCTCATATTCATGCAGATAAAAAATCACAAGCTGCAAAACTTTCTGAAAAACACTATCTAGATATCACACCAATAAAATCAAAGATCATTAATTCTAAAATCGTAAGAGCTGTGGGTCCTAGATATTATCAAACCGTAGTTGATGTAAGAATTACAAAATAGATATCACTATTCATCATCTGATGTAATTGAAGATGGGGATGATTTTGTAGTTGCCATAGTATAACCAATCCAAGAAATTACTCCAAGAACTCCGCCAACGACCATAAGCATAGATAACTGCAGAACTATGGGGCTCCACTCAGATAACATGAGAAGATAAGCATATACAAAAAAACTAACTATACACAAAACAAAGATGGTAATACCAGTAGAGCTGCGTTTTGACATTGTGCTACAAGTTTGGTCTGACTTATTTATTTGAATCTAGTACTGAAACTCAGTTGCCATCAAAAAGGCATCTTCACCATCACGATAATACGTCTTTAGTCTCTGGTTTATGATAAAGCCAAGTTTTTCGTATAATCTGACCCCTTCAGTGTTACTACAACGAACTTCGAGGTATAGCTCATCACATTTTTTGATTTGAACACCATTTATTGCTTCTTCTACAAGAGATTTACCAATTCCTTTTTTGCGATGCTCATCAAGTACAGCAATAGATACTACATGTCCTTTTTTTACAAATCCTAATTTCTTGAAATTTGAGAATCCATATTCTGTTTTACACATAATATAACCAATTACCCTTCCTTCAATTTCTGCAACAAGAAATGCCTCCGGTAATTCGGCTAGTAGACTTTCATAGAAATAGTCTGAATAATGTTCTGGAAGGGTTTTCATATTAATTTCCATCACTGGAATTAGATCAGATGGATCACATCTCCTAATGGAACAATCTCCTATCTGCTTAAGGATTACTTGCAATACTAGTGGTAATAGATTCAAATATTTAATTTTAAGTATTTTTGGAATTAGTATATTTTAACCACAAAAGCATTAATGGGCTATCTCTCGAGGTTAAAGAATGAGTGAGCCAACACAGGAAGAAGTTATTTCAATAGTTTCTTCACAGTTTGAGGTCACCAACGTAGATCTTACTTTGGATACTTTGAAATTCAGAATAGAAGACAGAGAGTTCAAATCCAAATTTGTGGAATTAGCCCAAAAATTAGAGGCGAGAGATCTAATCTGCAGAATGCAAAAATCATCTGATGGTATGTATGTTCTAGTAAATAGATTTCCTCCACGAAATCAACGAAAATGGTTATCAAGTTCATGGACACCTAGAATTCTTTTTGCAATAGTTATTGGTCTTGTAATGATTGATGGGTATTACCGAACAATTGGTGCAAATACTGTAATAAACATTGGAGATCCTTTCGATATAGCTGTAATTTACACAATTTCATTGTTAGGGATTTTAGGAATCCATGAGTCAGGTCATTTAATTGCAGCTAGATTACACAAGCTAAAAACATCGTGGCCATATTTTATTCCAGGAATTCCTATCTATGGCATTCCCACATTTGGGGCTGTAATAACATCAAGAGGACTAACGGTTAATCGACATATTCTTTATGATGTTGCAATTGCAGGACCTATTGCGGGCTTGGCAATTGCAATTATTGTCTCAATGTATGGCGCATACACAGCACCAGTAATTACTGATGATCTTGCAGATGATTTGTTTTCAAGATCTGAATTAATTGAAATGAATGAGCCCATACTGATGAAAGCATCCCTTGCAATCTTTGGAAAAGGTGGAAATGGAGAAGAAGTGATAATGACGCCTGTCTTGTTTGCCGCATGGCTTGGATTTTTAATTACATTTTTGAATTTGCTACCTGCATGGCAGCTTGATGGAGGACATATGGCTCGTGCACTTTTTGGAGCAAAAGTGCATAGAATTGGAACTTATGCAAGTATTGGAGTTCTTGTTGTGTTAGGATATTTCATTATGGCGATGTTTATCTTACTTCTCAGTTCTCGAAATGCTAGTGCAATGCCACTTGATGACATCTCACCAGTTCCTAAAAATCGAAAAATTTTATACGCGGTAGTAGTTGTTCTTGCAATATTATGCGCACCTATTTCTCCTACTATACTACCTTAAGAGAATTCGAGCACCATCAGAAACTACTGCAACTTTTTGTTTGATTCCTTGCACTTTTAGAATATGATCCATTGCTCGTTTAATTCCTCCAAAAGAAATTATGTTCAATTTTTTTGTATAATATTCAGGCAAGACTGAAACTAATCCTACCTGAAATCTTTTTTGGATCTCTGTTAAGAACAAAAGGTCTTCCATTCCATTGACATATTTTGCAGGTTTTTTCAGTCTGTCTAGACTCATTCTACCTTCAATGAATTGTTGAATTGCTTCAGACCCAATTCCATTTTTACATTCTGAAAGAAGTATTGCTAGTCCATTATCTTTAATGGCAGTATTACAATTCCATAGAGATGCTAAAGATTTACTAAGATTATCATTACTTGCATCTTTTCCAGTACTAATCATCATGGTTCGATGTTTTTCTACCTGTTTAGCAGCTGATTCGCCAAAGGATTTTGAGATTGACATTGTTGATGAAGGATGTCCTATAGACAAATCAACTAATCCATTTTGATTTGCAACAATCTCAATTGCCATAATTTCAAAAGAGTCTGTAAATTGTTTAGCTGTTTGAATATTATCTATTACTTCACCTGGTGCAGGAAGGTCACCTTTTCGTTGTTCGTATGCTGAGAGCATTTGCTCATTTCCAAATTTTTTAATCAATCTGGTAGCTATAGTTTCAAAGCCAAATAATCCATCAAACTCCATCTCTCCAACAAAAACAAGATTAGAATTTGAGAGGTCATCGTTACCAAACTCAGATATCAAGCTTCCCTCAGGCAGGTATGACTTGACATAATTCAGTATTGGTCTATCTGCTAAAATTCGTGGTATTGGGGCTGATTTTTGTTCACATTTTTCAAAAAGGGCTAAAATGGTTTTTTGAATAGATTTTGAACTATTTAGAACTACAAGTTCCATTGGTTTGGTAATATCAAGCGTGTCAAGTTTTTCTCCAAGTTCAGAATCATTGAGTGCTTTACCTTGAGAATCTAGTTGTTGGTCGAGGTTTTCTGCTCTAATGTCTAGTACGATGTCAGTTTTACCATAATTTAACCAGATTTCAGGCATAAATGAACAAAAACATAAACCAAAATAAATCCAGTTTAGTTAATTTTAGTATGGAATTTGTAAAAGAGTTTGCAACCTTTTTGCATCAAAATGGGGCACTAAAGTTTGGAGACTTTACACTATCAAGTGGAAAAAGCAGCTCATACTATGTTGATTTAAGGTTAGTTTCAAGTTTTCCACATCAATTTCGCAAAATGGTAAAAAATCTACAAGATTTAATTTCAGAAGAAATAGGATTTGATAATTTTGATTCCTTAGCATCGGTACCAACTGGTGGATTGGTAATAGCTTCTGCTTTAGCAATGGAAACTGTAAAACCACTAATTTACGTTAGAACCAAACCAAAAGAACATGGTACAATAAAATCAATTGAAGGTAAGATACATCAAGGAATGAAGGTCTTAATGATAGATGATGTGGCAACTACAGGTGGTTCTATGGTAAATAGCATCAAGATACTAAAAGAAGCAGGAACAGTAGTAACAGACGCCTATGTTATTCTTAACAGATTAGAAGGTGCAGAAAAGATCTTAGATTCAGAAGGAGTAAAGATGCATCAATTAACTGACATAATAGAGATAACAAAGTCATTACACGAAGCAAGCTTGGTAAGTAATGAGATTTTAGAGAAAATCCAAACGCAAGTAAACCAAAATTAAAAAAAATTTAAAAAACTTGGCAGCTCAGACAAATGCCTTCACATCATTTAATTCAGGTATAACTCTGATTCTTCATTGCGGCCATAGTAAATAGATTAGTGACTTATTTTAAAACTAAGGTAAATTCCTCCCTGAAAACCTAATTTATGGGGAAGAGTGGGCCCGAAGGGCTTCGATCCCTTGGCTCACCGGTTATGAGCCGGTTACTCTACCAAGCTGAGTTACGGGCCCCACGCAAAAAAGGTTCTATCCTCAGTATAAAATGTTATAGAGTTAACAGTAAGATTCGTAACAACTATCAAGTAACAGATTTTGTGCAGAAATTGATTTTTCTGCTATTTGGATCAAATCTTCATTTTTAGATGAAGATTGTTCAAGAGCTTTTCTCCAAGCCGCTGCATGTCTGATATCAGCTTCTGTATGTAACTTAAAGTACTCTGTGGCCTCTTCGCTAGAAATTCCATAGAATTCTGCTAATCCTTCAAGTTTTATTTGACTTATTTTTGGAATCTCCTTTTCAAATGCATACATTGCACATGAACCCTCTTCAAATGAATCCATCAATGATGAAAGTTGAGATATAGCTTTCCGGGTCTTTGGAAGGCCTGGGTATTGATCTAATTCCTTTTGATCAATACCTAATGCTTTTGCAAATCTCATCCATGGTTTAATGTGTTCTACTTCTTCTTCTTGGTTTGATGTGAGCTCACTTCTTAGATAGTCAGGTGCCTGTTTAATTATAGGGGTCATAAATGATGGTACAGCTTTTACAAGTTGGAAATATTCTTTTGAATATCCTGTAAGAGAATCCAATGAAAGCTTTCCATCTGACCACATTTGGTAAAATGGATGTTTAAGTAAACTTCTTTCTTCGATCATTTCATCGATTCTTTTAATGAGAGAATTCATGAGTTTAATCGTAGAAGGCTGATAAAAAATCTTTGCGGTTCCCAAAAGATTTTATGGATAAAATAACAGGATGCAAACGGGCTCCTGTGGTGTAGACCGGTCAAGCATACCGCCCTTTCAAGGCGGTGATCCCGGGTTCAAAATCAAAAAATGATGAAAGTCCCGGCGGGAGCACCAACTTTTAATATGCTATCAAAAGTAGGTCTGGCAAGGGCTGTTTTTGAGTAGAAAAAACATCGAAGTCAATCCTCTTTTAGAAATCTACGGTAATTATATTAAAAAAATTGATTCTTCATTGAAATCCGAACTCGAATTATACTCTGAATCTGAGTTTATTGAACCCTTGAAATATGCAATGGAAAGCGGGAAAAGGATAAGACCATTAATTTTAATTCTATCTGCTGAAAGCGTTGGAAAAGCAGATGATAATGCATATGCTGCATCCTGTGCTGTTGAATTTTTACATACAGAATCAGTCATTCATGACGATATTATCGATAATGAAACTATGAGAAGACAGAAAGACCCATTTCACATCAAATATGGTTATAATGCAAGTATACTAACTGGAGATTTTGTTTTAGGATTAATTCTCAATATTTCCTCTAGACTTGACAATCCAAGAATTACAAAAGATCTAGCCACTACAGCAATGCTCATGAGCGAAGGAGAAATCATAGAAGGACGTTTAGAAGAAAGTGAAGATGTTACTTTTGATGATTATCTCAAAGTAATTGAATACAAAACTGCCACTGCTTTTGAAACAGCAGCAAGACTGGGAGCAATTTTGGGTGGCGGTTCAGAAGAAGAAATTGAAGCATTATCAGAGTTTGGAAAAAATATTGGTATTGCCTATCAAATTCAAGACGATCTTAATGATTGGAAAAACGAGGACAAGCTATTCAATCTTTTAATTAAGAAAAGTTCTGATCCTCGTGACGTCTTTAATAAAATGGAGGATTTGCTAAAAAGTTATTCGGAAAAGGCTAAGATTGGTTTAAGAAAAATTCATGAAGGTGACGCAAAATCACATTTAGAAAACTTGATTAAATTTACTATCTTTAAGGCGAAAGTGCAGCCAAGTTAGGAACTGCTGTTTCAGTAAATTGAATTATTGGATCTGGGTAAACACCTATTGCGACTATGAATATTATTGAGAAAATCATAACTGCGATTATGGATTTTGGTTCCTTCACTCTCTTTTCGTTTTCTCCTTCAAAGTACATCTTTCGTATAATCCAACCATAGTAAGCTAGTGACAGAGCACTGTTTAGAACACCTGCTATTGCAAGCCACGGAGCCCATGCTGCAATTGGTCCTGCATCAATTGCTGCACCAAATAACATAAGCTTACTCCAAAATCCACTTAATGGTGGAATACCAGCAAGTGCAAGAAGTGAAATTACTAGTCCTAAAGAGGTAATTGGCATTTTTCTTGCTAGGCCTTTTAGCTTATCGATATTAGTAATTGCGAGAGTAGAAACAATTCCTGCAACGGCAATGAATGCTGCTCCTTTCATTACTGCATGATTTAGGATGTGGAACAAGGAACCTTGAATTCCTATTGCTGAGAATGGTGCAATGGATAGACCGATTAGTATGTACCCTGCATGTGCTATGCTAGAATAAGCAAGCATTCTTGCCAAGTTCTTCTGCATTACAGCCGCAATATTTCCTACAGTCATAGTCATCACTGCAATTATACCAAGTGCAAATGTCCAGTCAAGGCTAAGAGCTACTGCACCCATTACAATTATTCGAAATGCAGCAGCAAACCCTACTTTCTTTGTACCTGCTGCTAAAAGTGCAGCAATGGTTGGCGGAGCTCCTTCATAGGCATCAGGCAACCACATGTGAAAAGGAACAAGACCCATCTTGAATCCAAATCCTGCAATAAACATTCCAACTGCCAGCAAAGCAAGTGGGGTCATGGTAGGATCAAGTGTTGAGAATCCTTGAATGACTTCTCCTATGTTAGTTGATCCAGTAATACCATAAGCGATTGAAATTCCATAAATTATGATTGCAGAGGAAAGTGCACCAAACAAAAAGTATTTGAGCGCGGCCTCGTTTGATGAAGGATCTTTTTTCATGTAACCTACTAGGATGTAAGTTGGAATACTCATTAACTCCCATGCTACAAAGAGCATTACCAAATCTGTAGAGTATGCAACAAAGACCATACCAATGGCAGATAATAAAATTAATGAAAAGTAAACAGCATTGTTTTTCTGTTTTCTCATGTAATTGAAAGAACCAATAGTTGTCATTATTGCAACAATTAACATTGCAATTGCAAACAAACCACCAAATGCATCATCAACTAGAACATCTTCTGAGAAAATTGCAGATGGTGTAACATTACCAGTTACAAATTGGTAAATAACGTATCCAATAGATGCTAAAAGTGCACCAAATGTTATTGTGCCATAAAATAACGATGAACCACGTTCTTTTTGTGCAATACTAATTAATGGAAGAGCAATTCCGACTGTTCCCAGGATTGCCAACAAAATCAATGGAGTTGAAGAAATTTCAATCATCTACAAATCACCTAAATCAATAATATCAGGACAACAAAGAGTAGTCCTGCTCCAAATACGTAAAGATATGATTGTGCAACGCCTGTTTGTGTTCGCTGAACAACTTTGGCGCTCCATGCTACAGTTCGTTCTAAACCTACGTTCATTCCCATATCGATTACAGTTCTTTCAAAGTAACGCCAAATTCCTCTTACAAACCATAGTGGTGCTACGACAAATACCCAATAAATCATAGCATTAAGGTACCATCTGTTTAGGATTACTTTGTGAAGTGAATAGAAGAATAAATTGGAATTTATAAATTTGACAGGATCAACCCATCGTCCGATATAGAATATGTATCCTAGTCCAAATCCAACTGCAAATGCTATCAAAGAAGAACCAAGAGCTATAGGATTTATTCCAGCTAAGAATCCAGGCAACATTGATTGCTCAACTTCATGGGTAGCAGAGTAAATTCCAAATGATCCTTCTAGGTATTTTGTAAATAATTCATGAATTCCGTGTTCGGCAGATAAACCAATAATTCCAATACCGATTGTTAGTACAGCGAGTATACCATATGGAATCCACATTGACATGGGGGCTTCATGAATATGATGCCCTTCACTTTCCATTTTTTCAATGTGCTTGCTATTTTTTCCAAAGAAAACCATTCCAATCATTCTTGTTGTATAAAATGCAGTGATTACTGCAGTTAATACGGCAATTATAAAAATTGGTAAAGCCCATGTATTGCCAGATTCATAAACTGCAGCAAAGATTGCGTCTTTACTCCAAAAGCCTGTTGTAATAAATGGAGCACCCATTAATGCAAGACCAGCTGCCCACATGAACGCATATGTTTTTCGCATTTGTTTGCGCAGTCCTCCCATATCTGTCATAAATCGTGAGCCAACAACGTGTAGCAACGAACCGGCTGCCATGAACAAGGATGCCTTGAACATGGCATGAGAAATTAAATGGTAGAATCCAGCGGTATAGCCATCAACAAATTGGTCTGATAATCCTGCAATTCCAAGTGCCATCATCATGTAACCAATTTGGGAACCCGTAGAATACGCAAGTACTTTCTTAATTTCTGTATTAACCATTCCTTGTGTGGCAAGTAATATTGCGGTGATTGCGCCTACCCAAGCTATGACCTCAAAGAATTGATCAGCTAAAATTCCCGCGGCGCCTAATGCAAAGAAGAGTGGTCCTAATCTTGCAACCAAGAACACCCCCGCTTTTACCATCGTTGCAGCGTGAATTAGTGCAGAAACTGCTGTAGGTCCAGTCATAGCCTCAAGTAGCCATTCATTTAATGGAAATTGTGCAGATTTTCCAACTGCCCCTCCAAAAAGCAATACTGCTGCAGGTATCAAAAGTCCTTGTGCAGCCATTGTGGTAGCCCAAGTTGTTTCACCAACGAGTTCCTTGAATCCAAACGTTCCAGCAAATGCAAAAATCAAAAACATTCCTGCCAACATCATAACATCTCCAACCTTTGTCATGATGAATGCCTTCATACCAGCATGAGTTGGTGAGTAATATTCCATCAATCCAAGTGCAGTATATCCTTCTCTGCCAACATGATGTTGTGCTTTATCACGATACCAGAAACCAATCAAAGCATAAGATGCAAGACCCACTCCTTCCCATCCAAAGAATAACTGAAGTAGATTATCAGAAAGCACAATAAGCTGCATTGAACCAATGAAGAACAGCATCCAGAACCAAAATCGTACAATATCCTTGTCACCTTTCATGTATCCAGTACTGTAAACCATAATCAAGAACGAAATCCACCCTACTACATTTGCCATGATTACTGCAAGTGGATCAGCTAAGACACCTGCTTTGAGACCAATTGAAGAAATCCATGATATTTGTTCATGAACTTCATGTGCTTCTAATGCACCAGGTAGAAGAGATGCTGCAAACAGTGCACTTGCAAGAGATAATCCAACTGCAACATAACCAGTTGCTTTTTTTGAACCTTTTCCAACAGCAGGAATTATCAGTGCTGCAATGAAAGGCACAATCCAAATTAACCACGCATTCAATCCACCAAAGTCCAATCCCATTGCCTCAGTTGCCATATTCTATACCCCAATCACTCCGTTCATGTATGGAATAATTTTGTCAAAGAATATGTCGGGATAAATTCCTAACACAATTGTAAAGCCTGCAAGTACCATCATTGGTGCCAACATGTACCAACTTGCGTCTTTTACATTGGATAGATTTTCTGGTAGTTTTCCAAAGAATACTCGTTTTAGCATCCAAAGAATGTAAGACATTGTAAGCACTGTTGCAACCAAACCAAGTCCAAATGTTATTGCACGTAGAGTAGAGCCCTCTTCTAAAGCTGTTTCAAGTGCTCCGTAAAAGAGAGTCCATTCGCCCATAAATCCACTAGTGGGAGGCACGCCCATTATGGTCAAAGCCCCAATTACCGCACAAACAGCAGTAATTGGCATTTTACCTGCCAGGCCACCTAGTTGTGAAATATTTCTTGTACCTACTTTTACAATTAAAACTCCTGCAGTCATGAAGAGAATGCCCTTTCCTAATCCGTGTGTTACATACATCATCTCTGCACCTGCAAGACCCAAAGTTGAAAGCGAGCCCAAACCAAACAAAATATAACCCATTTGACTGATGCTAGAATATGCAAATAGACGCTTAATGTCGTCTTGCATCAATGCCATTGCACCTCCATAGAACATAGTTACAAGACCCCAGATGTGCAACCAAATGGCAAGGTCTGCATATTGCAGTGGCAAAAATTCTATAATTAATCTAAAGATCCCATATGCACCAATTCCGATCATTGCAGGTGATAAGAGAGCACTAATTGGCGTTGGTGCAGCAGCATGTGCATAAGGTAACCAAATATGAAATGCAAAAGCTGCAAGTTTTACACCAAGCCCGATGATAATCGCTACTGCAGCTAACTGAACAACATCTGATGGTATTTTTGATTCTTGGATATCAGCAAAGTCAAAGCTTCCAACGCTAAAACCAATTGTTAAAAAGCCTAAAAGTAAAATGACAGCTCCTACATGTGTCCAGAAAAAGAACATTAATGCTATTCTTCGTTTGTTTCCATCACCCCAAAATGCAATCATGAAAAATGCTGGAATTAGCATTATCTCAAAGAAAATATAAAATTCGATTAGATTTGTTGCAAGAACTGTACCAAGCATTCCCATTGCAAAGACAAGGAACATTGCAAAGTAAACACTAGATTGTTTATTCACGTAATTAGTAAGACC
>Ga0180073_1000006_pt1 | contig 21141 bp, 25 predicted proteins | sample EasRiv333_16_10D_FD_123010 | JGI IMG/M metagenome (GOLD analysis project Ga0180073, IMG submission 123010) | Soil microbial communities from meander-bound floodplain in the East River, Colorado, USA - East River metaG ERMLT333_16_10D | ecosystem: Environmental > Terrestrial > Soil > Floodplain ...
AAAATTTCTTCAGAAATAATTTTTTCTCCAATGGTTGGTTGAAAACGTGACCATGTATCATCATCAGGGTTTGCATTAACCCTGAAATCTGTAAGGTCGTCTGGAACATATGATTTTTTTCTGTTGATATGTTTTTTTTCCAAGATGATAAATTTTGATTACATATAATATGACTAGCTTGTAGTCACAAAAGGACAAACAACGATTAAGTGAATTTTAATCATTTAACTCAAGGAATTTTTTGTATGTCTTACATGAACAGACATGCGTTCATGTTGAATTATTATGGATATTATTAGTATGCAAAGTTCAGATATTTTAGATGAGAGCCCTATTGTTAAGGAGCTTTCAAACGTTGCATCTCAAGCCTTTCATGAATTAGAGATAACAAAACAAAGTCTTAAAGAAAAAGAACTAGAATTAATAGAAATTGCTGAAATTTCTAATCAGAAAATACATGCAGCAGTAAAAACAAACCAAGATTTACAAAACAAAGTACAAATTTTAATGGATTTTTCTAATACTCTGGAAACAAAAAATAAAGAATTAGAACAGAAAAATAATGAACTTGCGATAAGAGAAAACACTTACAATAAATTAAATCATCATCTCAAAGAACAATTGCTGAATGTCTCAAAAACAGAAAAAGATCTAGAGTTAAGAAAAAAATATTTAGAAAAACAAGTTGAATTAAAGACTGATGCATTAATAAAATCCCAAAAAATGGCTGTAATTGGGGATCTTACCTCTCGACTTGCACATGACTTGCGAAATCCACTGTCAGTTATTAAAACTGCACATGGTATCATGAAAGAAAAACCAAAGATGGATGTAAAACAACGACTAGAGTATAATGCTAGAATTGATAGGGCGTTACTTAGAATAATACATTTGGTTAATGATGTTTTGGGTTTTGTTAGAATTACAGATTTAGATCTCAATGAATCTTCTGTTCGATCTCTAATAGACTCTGCAATAGATTCTATCGATGTACCTAAACAAATTGAAATAATTAAACCAACAGATGATTTTAAAATTAATTGTGATTTTAGAAAACTTGAAGCTGTTTTTGCCAATCTATTAACTAACAGCATTCAAGCAATAGGTGAAGAAGGTAAAATAGAACTACGATTAAGTAGTGATAATGATTCAATAAAATTAGAAATTGAAGATACTGGATCTGGGATTCCAAAATCAATAATGCCAAAAATATTTGATCCATTATTTACTACTAAAGCTAGCGGAACAGGTTTAGGTTTGGCAATATGTAAAACCATAATCGAACAACATGGTGGAACAATTACTGTAAAATCAAATCCAACTACCTTCACAATTATTCTTCCAAAGAATCAGTAAATTCCTCATAAAATATGAATTAAAAATCTACTTTTTCAATAAAGAATATCATATTACAGATATTAAGGGGATTTTGATAGTGGCGATATGCCTCGTAATCAGGACCTGGTTTGGTTAAACCTGTGGAAGGATAATGCTCCTAGCATTAGAGAAAAAGCTGTAGGTTGGCGTAAAGAAGACGCATTAACTAGAATTGAGAAACCTAGTAGAATTCAGAAAGCAAGAAGATTAGGGTATAAGGCAAAACAAGGAATTGTAGTTATTCGAATGCGTGTTGGAACCGGAGGCATGAGGAGGAAACGACCAAGATCTGGACGACGACCTAAACATCTTGGTGTGACAAGAATTAAGGCAGATGTGAGTATGAAAGAGGTTGCAGAGCGTAGAGTTTTGGAAAGACATCCAAATATGAAATTACTTGGTTCTTATTTTCTTTACAAAGATGGAATGTATTATTGGCATGAAGTTATTTTAGCTGATCCCTCTCATCCAAGAATTGCTAAAGATAAAGAATTACGCAAAAGACTTATTCCTGCGTAGCGAAAGTTGCATCCACTATTTTTCTCAGTCATTTTATTACTTGTAGTTGTTCCTTCTGCATTCGGACAGATTTCAGATCGAACTGGTCTAAACCAAGATTTTACAATTGAAACTAGTGGATATGCTTTTACAGTTGACGTGACTTCAAATTTTAATGTTGAAGATGTAGAATTTAGCAGTGATGACAAACGGTTAACTTTTTACATTAACAGTGGGCTTGAAAATAATTTAGCAGAGATTCAAATTCCAAAAAATCTAACTAATGGAAATTTTACTTTCATGCTAAATGATCAAGAAATTTTTCCTATTGTAAAGACTAGTGAAAAAATTTCCTTTATCACTGTAGAATTTGAAGGATCTGGAACAAATAAACTTGATATTATAGGAACCACTAATCTTCCAGAATCTTCTAAAATTACTCCTTTGGTTTTATTTGCATCACTTGTAGTGATAATTTTTGCATCACTTGTAGTGATAATTTTTGCTAGAAAAATAAAAAAACTTGGTAATTATTCATTTAACAAAGATTGAATCAGTGGTTCTAGTGCGCCATTTTGTCCAAATGAAACATCTCTGAGAATCCCTTTTCTGTCTACAACAATTGTAGAGGGTGTTCCATTAAGGGAATACTCTTCAAATGTTTCCGCAGAATATTCTTTAGATTTTAAATATTCCTTGACTCTATGAATTATTTGGTTTCTATAATCTTCTGACTGGGAATCAAAATCTGGAATTTGCTTATTAATAAAATTCTTAATTCTTAATTCGCTAATATCGTCAGTTTCTTTAACTAAAGAATCCATTCCTACAGGAAAAGGTATTTTGTAAGGCAATTTGCTATCGTTTAGTTTTCCATGTTGAGCTAGTCCTTCTTTTGTATCTCCAATTACTTCTCCTGTTTTTAGTAAAAGTTCAAGATTTTCTTTGGTATTTTTATCAAAATCTTCAAAGGCAGTAGCTATCCCTAGAACGGTTACTCCTTCTGAATGATACTTGTTATAGATATTAATTGCCTCAGGAATTCCATAGAGAAAACAACCTGGACAATTTACTTGGAAAACTTCGACTAGGACAATGTGATCCTTTTCTTTATCGAAATTTGTGGGTAATCCTTGAATCCATTGTGAAACTTTGAGGTTTGGGGCCTTTTCACCTATTTTTACACTCACAATAATTTTTGCTTGAAAATCTATTAAATAGATAACTATCTTGAAAATCTAACTAATAGAATAATATAGGCGACAAAAATTTATTCATAAATTGAGTGTAGTTACTGAAGACAGATTAAGACTTTTTTCTGAAATGGAAGAAAAATATGAACAAAAAGATGCCGATTACTTTGTAAAACTAATAATTCATGATGATTTTGTTATACGAACACGTGCTACCTGCATTCTTGTTGATTTAGGCGGTGAGGATAAAGTCCAACATGTTGCCAAAGTTCTCAAAAATGATTCAAATGAGTTAGTAAGACATGAAGCTGCTTTTTCACTTGGCCAAATGGGTTACAGTAGTGGAATAAAACCACTTGAAGATGCAACTAAAAATGATCCTAGTATGTTTGTCCGTCATGAAGCTGCAATAGCGCTTGGCGTCATCGGTTCAAAAGATGCCATACCGACACTTGAAGAAGCACTAAAAGATCCTGACAAACCTGTAGTAGAGTCTGCAGTTGTTGCCTTGTCAAATATTGATTTTATGGATAAATTAAGCAAGAATGAAAAATTTGCAAAACTAACTGGTGGCTAAAGAGCAGTTACTTTACTTTCTAGTTCTGTTGACTCAAACTTGTAGATTTGTTCAACATTAGAATCCTCAAAGATTTCAGATTCATGCGTAATTATGATAAACTGCATTGGATTTTGAGCATTTGAAAGATTCGACAACTGAGACAAAACCTCAACGAGCGCCTTTCTACGTTCAGCATCAAGGTGAGTTGTAGGTTCATCAAGAATCATTAAATTAAGATTTGATGCCCCAAGTAAACTTGCCATTCCTAACCTTAAAGCCAGTGCAATACTTACTTGTTCACCACCACTAAGAGACTCTAAATCCAAAACTTCTTTCTTAGAAAAACATGTAATTATAACATCTCTCGTTTTTTCTTTAAGTAATATTCTTTGAATTTTTGTATTCAACAAAGTAAGATACTCAGATGCTCTTATGGAAATTGTATTAAGAGCCCATGAACGAAGACTCGTTGCTACCGGTCCGTCTCTGTTAAATACATTAGTTTGTATAGAATTAAGCTCCTCGGAATAATTTCTTACAACTCTGAGTTCCGATATTACGTTTTCAATAATTTTGATCTGACTTTCATTTTTGTTTATGTTTTCAGATATAGCTCCTAACTTTTGGTCAATCTGGGAAAGATTAGTTTGCATGTTATTCATAGAACTTTTAAGATTTTTAAACTCGGTCTCATCAAATCCTTTTGTTTCTTCTTCTAATTTAGAAATTGAATTGAAAAGCATTTTTGTATGTGAATCAAGATCAGCAACTTCCATTAAATTTCCAGATGTTATTGTAAGTGGAATTTTTTGTGTATTTTTTTTCTTTAATTCAATTTCTTTTTGTATTATTTTTAATTCATTTTGATCTTTGATAGAATAAGCTCGAAGTATTGCTTGGGCTTCTCTTATATTTTGAAGTTTTTCAGAAAACTCAATCCGTTCAGTATTGTAACTTTCTATCTCTTTTTCTAATGAATTAATCTCTTTTTCTATTGTTACTATTTCCTCTTTCAGATGTTTTTCTTGAAACAATGGATTTAATTTATCAACAATAGAATCACACACTGGACATTTATTGTCTTTGAGCTGAAGTTTAGTGGCTAGGGATTGTTTTTCAATTAGAGATATCTTTTGATTTGTTAACTGTTGAATCTTTTTTTGAGAATCAATTATTTCTACTTCCACATTTTTGAGTTCAGTTTCTAGTTTCTGTTTTGGTTCAACATGTTCAAAACACCCTTCACATTCACGAATTTTACGCTCTTTTTCATTAATTTCATGCTGAATTTCTTTAATTGCCGCTTTGGCGTAGGTAGAAAGTTCATTTCTTCGTGACTCTAGCTGATTTATTTTATCAATCTTTGGAGCTTCAATCTCAAACTTTATCCTAAGATCTGCACTTTCTTTTTCATATTGATATTTTTTTGATAAGTATTCTTTTTTGAGCGGTTTTAATTCTTTTAATTCATCTTGAAATTTTTCTAAATCTTTTGATAAAATTTCAATTTGTGTGTCATCATAACCTATATTTTCTCTTATATTTTCACGAAAGTCTTTGGAAATGATTTTCATTGCTTCTGCAGCAACGTCTAATTTATCAATACCAATAATTGCATTGAGAAGTTCCTTAAACTCTTTTGGTTTTGCTTTGATAATTGCGTTGAGCTCACCTTGTTGTACTATGGATGCAATCTTTAATTTTTCAAAATCTAATCCTATTCTCTTTTCTACTTCTGATGTCATCGATTCCCCAAACTGCTTTCTTTCTCCAGCCGCAATTTGAATCCAATTTCCATTAACATTTTCAGAAAATTTTGCTGCTAATTCTCCTTTTGTGTCAATCTTTCTCTCCGCTCGATATTGTTTTCCATTTAGATTAAAAGTAACTTTAGCAAATGCATGATTTGTTCCTCTTTTGATCAAACCCTTGTTTGATTTTCTTGTGTGTTGTCCAAACAAAGCAAATGTAATTGCGTCAATAATACTAGATTTTCCTGCGCCATTATTTCCAACAAATACAGTAACTCCATTATCAAACTCTAATTTTGTATCTGAATGTGATAGAAAATTTCCTAATTCAACTGCTGTAATCATTTCTGTTTTTCCTTTTTGAATCTCTTATAGTCTTCAATTACTATCTGTGTAGCATCTTTAAGCTGCTTTGAAGATAACAGTGGCAGTAATTCTTTTACTGCAAAAGATGCGAGCTGTTCTGAACCAAGAGCATCTATTGAAAGTCTGAATAATTCTTCATCAATCATGTTAGGTCTCTCCAAGAAGACAGATGAGTCAATACCTTCCTTATTGATAATGCTCCAAAAACATCTCAAAGAAAGAGAATTTAGGCGTGAAATTTGTGCCTGAATTACTTCTGTTTCTATTTTTTCTCCATGGATTTTTAGTTCAACTATGGGTTTGCGCTCAAAATTCACTAGTTTTTCTGAAATTTCATCTACTGATTTGATAAGTTCATCATATATCATCTTGAATGAAAACTGTGGTCTTGTATCAATCTCAATCCAATTCGATTTTGCTTCCGTCCCCGAAATATCCACTTCAAAGAATCCTTTTTTTGTTTCCTTGATTCCTTCACTTGTTGTTAATTCGATAGAACCAGGATATGCAATTGGACCGTTTAGATGGTTGAATTGTTTTATGTCATGGTCATGCAGGTGACCCATTGCATAGTATGTGAAGTTTTTTGGAAGATCAGTTGACAATAATTCTCCTGCATACTTGTTAAACTCAGTTATTCCTTGATGCAACACAAGAATCTTATGTCCTGAATGGTTCTTTGCAATTTCATCAATCTCTGAAAACTTTTCTTCAAATTGCGGAATCTCACTTTTTCTCATCTTGTCAAATCCTGCCAAAAGTATGTTTTTGTATTTTATCGGTTTTCCTTGACCGATATATCGTGAAAATTCCAAATTATGATATACATATGGAATTGGCGTTGTACGGATTCTACTGATGTCGTGTTCTCCTAACACGAAAAATGAATCAATCTTGTTTTGTTTTAATCGTTTTAATGCATTTGCCATTTGAACTATTGCAGTTCCATTAGGATTAGGAACATGAAAAATATCTCCTGCAAAAATGACAAAATCAACATGATCTTTTATTGATGTGTCTATTGCTTGATTGAATGCATGGTATACATCTTGTTCTCTTTCTTCTGAACCATACTGTACGAGACCTAGATGCGTATCTGAAATATGTGAGAATATCATTTAATCCAACAACAGGTCTTTTTGAACTAACTGCTGAGTTGATTCTACTGCAATTTCGCTTATCTTTTCAGCTTTTGCCCATTCACTTACTGCACTTTGGTCTCCCCCCATTATCTTCTCTTTTACTTCTTCAATGTGGACTAGAGATGGAAGATTTACCCACTGGCCTACCATAACAGAATCCCCTACATTGAGTGAAGTGAGCTGACTGATAAGCTCACGGCTTGTAGATTCTGTAGCTGACGCAATTTGGTGTTGGTCATCTTCTTGGATTATTTTCATTATGGCAAATGACCCCATCTGACTGAGCACGTTCAAATCTACACTTCGCGGTCTCTGAGATACTATTCCCAAACCAATGCCAAATTTGCGACCTTCTCTAGCTATCTTTGCGACCCAATATTTCGCACCAGTATCATGTTCCTTGGGAATAAAGACATGTGCCTCTTCAATTATCACAAAGATTGGCGAATTGAATCTGTAGGTTCCTAGTTTTTTTGATTTTCCATGTCTTGCTAGACTTGCATCTTTTCTGTCTTTGAGAAGCTGTTGCAGGTAAAATGCTAATGCGACATTAGCCTGTTTTTCACTAAGTTCTGAAATATTCAAAATATTTGCTCGACCTTCCTTGATGAAACTGATTGGATCCCCCATATCAGGATCTAAAATTTCTCCAAATCTTCTCTGAGCTTCATCAATGATATCTTGTACTCTATATGCCGAATTTCTGTATTCTTTGAATTTTTTATCTTCTGAATTTACAATGAATTCAACTTCTTCTTCAAGTTTTGTCCAAAATTCTTTTGATTCTTTTACTTTATTGGTAAAAGCCATTCTCAATACTCTTTGTTGAACATTTGCACTATCTCTAATCTCTAAAACTTCAGAAAGTTGTTCATGATCAAGAAGCCGTGGATTAATTTTTGCATCAACTACATTGATTCTCGGAATGTTAAGAGAAGTATAATCATTATGATAGTCAAAAATTACAACAGTTCCTTTAATCTTTGCAATCTCTTTTGTAAGCAATGACACAAGGTTACTTTTTCCCATTCCAGTCATTGCTAAAATTCCCAAATGTCTTGAAACAATTTTGTCAAGATTAACACATGCATCAATTGTTTGGTTTCGAAGAAGATTTCCTATTTTTATCCAACCCTCTTTTGAAGGACTGAATATTGTTTCCAAATCTTGTTTTGTTGGTTGTATAATGGAAGTACCTGGGATGGGTGGCACAGCAGGAATGATAGATTGACCTCTTTGAAGTTTATCTAAAAATCCCAAGATTCCAATATGCGCAGTGTATGTTTTGTCTCTTCTATTCATTTCAGCAATCTCAATGCTTTCTGCAGCCTCATCAAAATTACGAACATCAGCAAATGCTGCACTAGACACTGATGACTTTTCAACTAAACCTAAAATCCTTCCTTCATCTGAATCAATAATGACATACTCACCAACAGATACAGGTCTAGATGCAAGTGCAGTAACGAAGGTTGGTTTTGATTCTCCAATTACATATCCAATGTTCAACCTAAAACCTCCCTTGAACCAACTTCGTTGCTAAGCCCCAAAAGACTTACCATCTTTGAAAGTTCCCTATCAGAAATTTTACAGTTGTTGTGTGCTAGTTTTAGAGCATAAGGATACCCTCCAACACTATTCGTGAAGATCTTATTCATTACTGATTTTATCTCATCTTGATCATGATTTTCTCCCAAGAATTCAATCTTGATTATTGGAGTTGAATCACTTAATCTAACAAAGGCCGATGAAATAATTTTGTCTCTTCCATATTTTTTTTCAACAAAAGTTTTACTAAATCCTGGATTTTTAGTCACGTGATTATAATAAAAAATATCTCCAGCGAGTGAACCCAATCTCTCAAACTGTTTTTTGGTGTTTGATGTCTTTGAAATAAAAATAACATTATCATTCTTTTTCATCGCTTTTACTATCGCAGTATCCAAAGATGATTGACGTGTCATAAACTGAGAGTGAAGTGACCCATCCATTAGAACCAAATCAACTAAATCAACACTTTGCTCACATGCCTCAATCTCCATCTTACTTGCAATTCTTGAAAGCTCAATATCAGAACCTAATCCAGAGTCATGACGATCTACTAAGACTTCGCCATTTGATTTAATCGAGACTGCGGTAACTGCCCAAAGCTCAATTCCCTGGAACTTGGTGTTGTTAAAACTACTGTCAATCCCAGCTGTAACTACTTGTTTTTTGGTAGGTGAATAATCTATCCAGTTTTCCTTTGCTTTTTGTAATATTTGTTCAAATTTTGGCCCTTTTAAGACTGAAAGCATTTGGTCTCTATTTTTTATAGCATCTTTGTAAACTGTATTTAGCACACGAATACTTTGTTGGATTAAATAAAATCTTTAGGTTATACCGAACTTTAGCTAATAATAGACTACAATTAATTACAAGAAATCACTAAATCGTACAGCATGAAGAAAATTGGCCTTTTAGGATGCGGAGCAATAGGAACTCAGATAGCACTAGCTATAGATTCAGGGAAAATTCCAGCTCAACTTACCCAAATCTATGACCAATCAAAAGAATCCTCAGAGAAGTTAGTATCAAAACTAAAAAATAAACCAACTATAGTTGAAAACTCGCATCTCTTATCATTAGGTCCAGTCGATCTAGTAGTAGAAGCAGCATCACAACAAGCAGTAAAAGATGTAGCACTATCTATCTTACAAAATAAAAAAGATATTATGATAATGAGTGTTGGTGCGCTCTTAGATGAATCAATTTTTGAAGTATTAACTAATGCATGCAAAGAATTTAAAAAACAAATCTATTTGCCATCAGGTGCTATTGCAGGCCTGGATGCAATAAAATCAGTTAAAACTGAGCTTGATTCTTTAACTCTAGTTACTACCAAGCACCCAAGATCACTTAAAGGAGCAAAATTTTTTGAAAACTCTGATATTAATCTAGACTCAATTAAAAAACAAACTACTATCTTTGAAGGCAATGCAGCCGAAGCCGTAAAACTATTTCCAGCAAACATCAATGTTGCTGCACTTTTGAGTCTTGCAGGATTAGGTAGCAAAAACACCAAAGTAATGGTAATCGCAGATCCTAATACCAATAAAAATACACATGTAATTCAAGCTCAAGGAAAATTTGGAAAAATCTCAATTACCGTTGAAAACATTCCAGACCAAAATAATCCTAAAACAAGCAGATTGGCAATTCTTTCTGCAATAGAGCGTCTACGCGAAATATGCACAGATGATATCAGAATTGGAACCTAATTTGGCAAATATTGCCATTATAGTGAATTTTGCCGAATTTTTATGATACCATCTTATTCTTTAAATTGTTAAAAAACTAATTTTTTCGATCATGCTCGTTCAACATACACCCCAACTCAAAGAAGAGATTCTCAAACTCAAAAAACAAAAAGATGTAGTCATCTTAGCACATAACTATCAAGTACCTGATGTCCAAGATGTAGCTGATTTTGTTGGAGATTCTTTAGGTCTGTCTAGACAGGCAGCTAAGGTAGAAAACAAGACAATATTGTTTTGTGGAGTCCATTTTATGGCAGAGACTGCTGCAATTATCAGCCCTCAGAAGAAAGTACTGATTCCTGATTTAGAAGCTGGATGCTCTCTGTCTGATTCTATAACTGTAAACGATTTAAGAAAATGGAAAAAAGAACATCCAGGTGCAATTTCCGTTGGTTACGTTAACACTACAGCTGAGATTAAAGCAGAACTTGATTATTGTTGTACCTCATCTAACGCAGTCAATGTAGTCAAGGCAATCCCAGAAGATAAAGAAATTCTCTTTCTCCCAGATATGTTCTTGGGTTCTTATGTTGCAAAAATGACAGGAAGGAAAAATATGTACATTTGGGCAGGAGAATGTCACGTACATGCCGGAATTAGTCCATCTGATGTCCACAAAAAACTTGATGATCTTGTTAATGCCGAGTTTGTTATACACCCTGAATGTAGTTGTACCACATCAATGTTGTATGATGTAGCATCTGGCGATTACAAAAACAGACAGATTCAAATTCTGTCAACTGAGGGTATGATGAATTATGTAAAAAATTCCAGTGCACAACAATTTGTTGTTGCCACGGAAACAGGAATCTTGTATAGAATGAGACAACAAAATCCAGGAAAAACCTTTGTTCCTGCCTCAGAAAAAGCTGAATGTCAATACATGAAAATGATTACACCTGAAAAGGTTTACAACTCATTGATGGAAGACAAATACGAAGTAAAAGTTCCTAAAGAAATAGCAGATAAGGCACGTCTTGCTATTGAAAGAATGCTTTCTGTCAGCTAATTTTTTTAAAAATAATTACTAGGGGAGTTCAGGCGTAGAAATAAGTTGATATTCATTCCCATCCTGATCTTTAATAGTACTCATCGTCCCACCCCATTCTTGTTTTTGTGGTTGTGAGATACTCACACCTTTTGCTTTGAGTTCTGCAAAAGTTCCTTGAATGTCGTTTGTGTAAAACCACAATCCTGTTGGTGTACCAATTGATCTCTTTGCAGCATCAGCTACTTCAGGTGGCATAATTTGGGGGTTTGGCTCCATCAAAGAAATCGTACTTTCAGAATTTGGAGGAGATACTTCTAACCATCGCATAGGGCCAAATTGCATATCTACTTTTTTTTGAAGACCAAGTTTATTCACGTAAAATTCTAGTGCAGATGCTTGATTAGATACCATTACTACTTTACCGCCAATTGTATCAATCATAAATTAATTGCATAACTATCACATATAATCATTAACTCTAGCCTCTATGGTATTTCCAAACTAAAATCAATTCCAGTAACAGCATTTGTAATTTCTCCAACCGAAATCATATCTATCCCAGTTTTAGCATAAACCCCAACATTTTTTTCATTAATTCCTCCCGACGCTTCTAGTTTAACATGTCTGCGAAGTTTAGATTTTTTTAGTCTGTTAACCGTATTGATAATTTCTTTTGGTGAAAAATTATCCAGCATAATTATGTTTACTCCTGCACTTGCTGCCAAAAGTGCATCTTCTTGATTCTCAACTTCCACTTCTATTTTTTTATATTTTTTTCGAGCTTTGATAATCAATCTTGGCAATGAACCTGCTACAGCTATATGATTATCCTTTATCATTATCATTTGGTCTAATGACATTCTATGTTTTTCTCCCCCTCCAATTTTTACGGCTTCTTTATCAAAAAATCGTAATCCTGGCGCAGTCTTTCTAGTGGCATAAAGTTTTACTCTGGGATTAACCGCATTAATTTTTTCAACAAGTTTTTTAGTTTTTGTTGCAATTCCACTCATTCTTGATAGTAAATTCAGAGCTGTTCTTTCACAGGAAAGAACTGATTGAGCAAAACCTGTTATCTCTAATATTGTTTGATTTGGTATTGTCTTATTCCCATCTTTTTTGATTATTCGCACTGTACATCCTTTAGATAAAAAAATCTCCTTTACGTAATTTACTCCTGCAATAATTCCATCTTGTCTTGAAATTATTCTACCCTTTATTTTTTTTCTCGGTAGGAGATTGCTCGTGATATCTCCTTTTCCTAAATCTTCGGCTAAAAATTTTGCAAGTTCTTTTTTTGGACGATTGTCCAACTTATGTTACCTTTAATGCGTATTTTCCTTTTTGGGTAATTCCCAAAGTTTTGGCAATGTGTGAGTTTTCTGGATCTACAATTAATGCTACTCCATTCCAGTCTGGTGTGAGATCTGATGATTTGCATACTGGACAAACCTTTCCAATAGTAACATATTTGCACTTTCTACATGCCATTTCTCTAACCATATCTATTTCTCCTTTACTTCAACTGGTTTTTTTTGCTTACCTGCTTCTTTCTCTTTAGTTTTTTCACCAGATTTTGCATCACTTGATTTTTTAATTTCTTCAGCAATCCATTCATCTGCTCCCAAAAACGGCTGCCTACATGTAATTCCAATCTTTCCCATAGATGCAGCCTTTCCCAACGACACAGCAGTAATTCTAGTTCGTATTGTAGACCCTACTTTTAAAGTTCGACCACTTTGATTAGCAAGTATTACTCCTGACTGAACATCGCTTTTTAGGTAATCATCCATGACTTGTGAAAGATGTAAAAGTGCATCTGTAGGACCAATCCTTACAAAAGCTCCAAAGTCTGTAATGTCGACAAGCTCTCCTTGGACAATTTCTTGAAGTTTTGGATAAAATGTTAAAGCATCAAATTCTACTATGTGATAAGTTCCACCATCGCCAGCAATCATTTTTCCCATCGATTCTACCTTTGCGTCCATAATCATTATGATGTATCCCAAATCTGCATTGATCATACTTTCGTATTTTGACTTTAAGATATTGAGTGCAGCCTTCTTGAGTGTGGTGCCAAACAAGCTTGGTGGAATTCTGACAACATCCTGTAAGGTAGATATAGAAAACAACTGTGCAGTCCTTGACAGATTTGAATTTATGAATCTTTGGGTAAAAATTACTAAATTTTATTATCTTCTAGTATAAAATTCAAAAAAAGGCCAAACTATTCTCAAGTTTTGGAATAAGCTGACTTATCTTTAAATAATGTAAATAGGATTTTTTTATCCATGGTTGGCGTTGATCAAGTTTTAGAAAAACTTAGTACTGTAATTGATCCTGATCTTAAAAAAGACATTGTCTCTATGGGTATGATAAAAGATTTGGAACTTAACTCTGGCAACTTGAAATTCACCCTTGAATTAACTACCCCGGCATGTCCTTTCAACGTAGAAATCGAAGATGATGTTAGAAAAGTCATTGGTGAACTTGATGGAATTAATAACTTTGATTTGAAAGTTACTGCAAAAGTTATGGAAGGACGTTCACTTGATGCAGATACTGCAATGGCAACAGTGAAGAATATCATAGGCGTGGCAAGTGGAAAGGGCGGAGTAGGAAAATCAACTGTCTCTCTTAATTTAGCATTGGCATTATCTCAAACCGGTGCTAAGGTTGGTCTACTAGACGCAGATGTATACGGTCCAAGCATACCTTTGATGTTAGGTATGGATAAAGTTAACATGGAAGTAGCTGACAATAAACTTCAACCTGCAGAATCAAACGGACTAAAAGTTGTTTCATTTGGATTTTTTGCCGAACAAGAACACCAAGCAGCAATTTACAGAGGACCAATTATCTCTGGTATCTTAAAACAATTTTTAGTTGATACAAACTGGAGTGATCTTGATTATCTTATTGTAGATCTTCCTCCAGGAACAGGGGATATACCACTGACTCTTGCTCAAACTATTCCGATAACTGGGATTCTAGTTGTAACAACCCCCCAAGATGTTGCAAGTAATGTAGCAGTAAAAGCACTTGGAATGTTCAATAAACTTAATGTTCCAATCCTTGGAGTTGTAGAAAATATGAGCTCTTTTGTTTGTCCAAACTGCAATGAAAATCATTATATTTTTGGTCAAGGCGGAGCAAAAAAAATTAGTGAAAAATACAACATTCCATTTGTTGGAGAGATTCCTCTAAACTCTGGTATCATGGAAGGTTCTGACAAAGGAAAACCAGTTATGATCACAGCTCCTCAATCTCCTAGTGCTGAAGCTTTTAGGAAAACTGCAAAAAATATTGCAGCACAATGCAGTATTCTTGCAGCAAGGCTTAAAGAAGAAATGAAAGCAGAAGCCACCCCCTCAACAAACTAGGAAAAAAGATTCTTGTGAAATTACCCGAAAACCTTCGTAACCAACTAAAAACTCCATTTGGAATTCTTCTACCTGATAGCCAAGTAACTAAAGAAAATGTTTTGAAACATATCTCCTCTGATTCCTTCATCATAACAGTTGGGGATGCAACTACAGAAAAGATGTTAAAATTTGGAATTACTCCCTCATTGCAAATAATTGACACTTTAGAAAAAAGATCTAAACGAGAGCCTCCATCGATAGATATGGTGGCTACCCTCATATCCTGTAATAACCCTGCAGGTGAAATCACTACTGAAAGTATAACCGCAATAAAAAATTCATTCAGATCAAAACCACCTGTTAGAATTACTATTAATGGCGAGGAGGATCTATTAGTAATCCCAGTATGCCTCTATGCCCCAAACAATTCTGTTGTAATGTATGGACAACCAAACGAGGGACTAGTTATAGTTCAAATTGAAGATAAAATAAGAAAAAAAACACAATTAATACTTGATTCTATGAATTAATGGGGTATGATGAGACGGTGGCTGTATGATTAATGATTACACTACTAACATCTCTGACCCTATTGATTCATCTTTAACCGAATCAAAATGAACAAACTTTGAAGCTAGAATTGACATTTATCAATATACTATGTTTTGATAAAAAGTCTACATGAAGTTAGATCCGGAAATTAAACTTGAAATATTTGAGAAGGTTGGAATTTATTCTAACAGATTCTCTATTCCAGAACCAAAAGTTCTACTTACAACAAGAGAGGTTTTAGATATGCCAAAGGAAATGACAGAAGGAAGAAGAACCTCTGCTTACAAATACTATGGGGTCTCTTACTTACGACAAAACTTAATTTTCATAAATATTAAGAAGATTTCTGATGACAAATCATTAGACAATACAATTGTACATGAGCTTATCCATATGCGGTTCCCATACCTAAGTCACGGAAAACGATTTAACAAACTTGTAAGACAAGGACTGAAAGGAAAAACTTTTCCTCCTTACAAAAAAAGAAAATGAAAACTATCATTTTTCTATCAATGATTTATATTTAACACAAATAGGCATGCAGGTATAAAATGGAACTCCAAGAGCTTCTACCTATAGGAGCTGCCATTGTATCTTTTATTGTAGCAGCTGGTTTTGCTGCATGGGTCTCTAAACAACCAGCAGGAACAAAAGAGATGCTGGATATCTCAAATGCCGTAAAAACTGGTGCATCTGCTTTTCTGAAACGAGAGATGAAAATTATCATTCCTATTGCTATTGCTTTATCTATAATTATTGGCGTATTTCTTCAATTATCAAATGGGATTGCCTTTGCAGTTGGTGCAGGACTTTCAGCTGTAGCTGGAATAATTTCATTAAAAATCACTGTCAAGGCTGCAGTACGTTCAGCTAATGCTACTCAAACTGGTCTTGGGAAAACATTTGCTTTAGCATTTAGAGGTGGGGCTACTGTGGGTTTGGCAGTTCCAGCTATGGCACTATTAGCAATTACATTACTATATCTTGCCTACCCTGATCCAATTACTATTGCAGGAGTAGGAATAGGAGCTAGCCTTATTGCACTTTTCATTAGAATTGGTGGAGGTATTTTTACAAAAGCTGCAGATATGGCGGCAGACTTGGTTGGAAAAGTTGAGGCAAATATTCCTGAAGATGATCCAAGGAATCCTGCAACAATTGCAGACAATGTAGGTGATAATGTAGGTGATGCAGCAGGCATGGGTTCAGATGTATACGAGTCCTATATTGTAACTATTCTTGCATCAATCTTAATTGCTGCACTTATTGGCTCTCCTCAGAATTTTCTATATCCAATTTTAATTGGAGCATCAGGTATGATTGCATCAATAATTGGTGCTGCGTCAATAGGTACTAAGAAAATCACAGATGTCATGAAACCACTTAACAGAGCTTTTTTTATTTCCGCAGGAGTTGCAATCGCATTAAACTTTGTCTTCACTTATTTGTATCTTGGTCAAACGAATCTAGCATATACCCTGTTTGGTTGTACAGTAATTGGTGTTATACTAGTTCCAGTAATTCAAAGAATTACTGACTACTATACAAGTTACAAATTCCCCCCTGTTAGAGAAATTGCAGATTCTGCAAAATGGGGATATGCATCTCTTACATTAACTGGAATAATCAAAGGCATGCAGTCCACAGGACCATTTATGATTACCTTGATTCTAGCAATCATTATTTCATTTACATTAGCATATTCTGCATCACCGGATCCTTCCCAAGCTCTACTTTATGGAATCTTTGGAACTTCTCTTACTGCTATGGGAATGTTGAGTCTAGCTGGAATCGTCCTAAGCATTGATGCATTCGGACCTATTGCTGACAATGCAGGTGGAATTGTTGAGATGACTGGAATGGGTGAAGAGAATCGTAAAATAACTGATGAAATTGATGCGGTTGGAAATACTACAAAAGCAGTTACCAAAGGATTTGCTATAGCCAGTGCTGGATTGGCAGCTTTAGCGATGATTCAGGCATTTCAATTCGAAGCAGCACATACATTTGAAACCGTTTTTGATTACAGCCTTTCAAACGTAACTCTAATTGTGGGACTTTTAGTAGGTGGGTTAATTCCATTCATTATTACTGGACAATTAATCAATGGTGTATCTAGAGCAGCTTCAAAATTGGTTGACGAAGTTCGACGTCAATTCAAAAATGATCCTGAAATTTTAACTGGTAAATCAAAACCCGATTATGCAAAATGTGTAGATATTGCAACAGTAGCTTCAATTAAAGAATTATGGAAATCTGCATCAGTTGCAATTGCAGCTCCAATAATTCTTGGAATTATCTTAGGTCCACCTTCTGTAGTAGGCCTATTAATGGGAGCCGTGGTAACTGGAATTCCTCTTGCATATCATCTAGCAAATACTGGCGGTGCTTGGGATAATGCAAAAAAACTCATTGAAGTTAAAGGACAAAAAGGCACAGAAGAACACAAGGTGGCCGTAGTAGGTGATATAATCGGAGATCCCTACAAGGATACTGCAGGCCCTGCATTGAATACTGTAATAAAACTACTTAACACTATCGCAATTGTATTTGTACCAATATTCGTTGGACTAATAGTACTAGGTCGATAAGTCTTCAGACTTTTTTTAATCTACTATTATAGTCATGTCAAGCTCATCAATTTGAGATTCGATTGCTTTTCTGAGCGAATCATCATGTTCTGAACAGAATTTAAAGAAACCATCAACTGTTTCAAAACAACCGCAAATCCATCTAGTTTTTTTATCTCCTTCAACGGATAATCTTGCATAAGGATGTAATTCCATATGTTATTTGATAATGTATCTATAAAAAAAAGTTTGCATTATTTTTTTAGAAAAATTAAAAAAAAGAATTTATGGACAGCCTTCCATCTTTTGGATGAAAAATCCATCTTTTTCAATTGCCTGCGCAACAGGTTCAGGAGCACCTTGGGAATGACAAAATTGGCATTCTTCTGTTGTGACTTTGGCGTCCCCCTCTCCTATGGTTGATAACCACTTTTTTGCATAATCAATTGCTTTTTGATGGTCTTGTTTGTTTGTGATTACATCAAAATGCATTGTGTGGCCATCGGCTGCCTTGACGTATGTATCATATACATGAATTTCCATGTCATATATTGAAAGTAAGGGATATTTATTTCAAAGAATTATGTCAATCGTGAAACACAAGGTTGAAGTTGAGATTCCAAAATTAAATAAGATAGATTTAGAATTAGATGATACTACCTCCCCAAAAACAGTAAAATCATTTCTAAAAAACTTACCTTTTACAGTAGGAACTAACTTGTGGGGCGAGGAAGTCTATACTGATGAATCTCAAATAGATATGGGAGAAGAAAATGCAAAACCTACAGTAGAATTGTTTGATGTAGCCTATTGGCCCACAGGTAAGGCAATCTGTTTGTTTTATGGACCAACTCCTATCGGAGATAAGAATGAGATTAGACCATATTCTCCAGTTAATATAATTGGAAAAATACTAAACGCTGACAAGAAAATTTTATCAGAATTAAAAAATGGAACAAAGGTTACTTTTAGGAAAAAGAATTCTACATGATAATTGGTATCTCTATTACTTTAGATTCAAACATGTAAGCTTTGAAACTCTTTGTAATGTCTGAGAAAATCACCCATGCAACTGGATTAACCTCCATAAATTTTTTATCAGTTGCAGAGGGATATGGCTCTGAGCAAGGATGAGAATGAAAGATGCCGATTACGTCTAATCCCTTTTCTTCAGCCTCTTTATAACCCCGAATCAACTGTTCGTTAGAAATTGTAAAATTTACTGGTGACTCTTCAATATTTTCTGCAAGAAATATTTCTCTAACGATAAGCTTGTCGTTTTCTTTATTTCCAAATAATAAAGCGCATGATTCGTTTGGCTTCTTATCTGTAGCCTCTTTAAAAAGAAATTCTCGTTGGACTTCTGTTAAAACTAATTGCAAAACTATTCGGTAGTAACTGAACCTGTCATCCATGGGTGTACAATGCAGTAATAATCAACTATTTCTGCAGAACTAAATGTGTGCTCAAATGATGAACCTGCATTAAGAATACTAGAGTCAAATATTCCTGATGGCCCCAATTCTAGAGTTCCGCTAGTAACAGTGTGCATCGTCTCATCATTATTTATCCACTTTACAGTGGTTCCAATAGAAACTGTAATGTCTTGTGGATCATAGTAAAGTTGATCAATCTTTTGCGTGCTTGCTCCTGCAGGAATAATAACATCTACTGTAACAGGTTCCTTTGATTCCTCAAGAACTATAGTTGCTGTCATCCAAGGATGAACTATACACATGTATTCGTATTCGCCTAAAGCAAGATCAGAAGTATCTAATAGGAATTTAGCCCCAGCATCTATTAGATTTGAATCAAATGTTTCGCCAACATCAAGTGAGCTTGTAACAGTATGGGCTACATTATCATTATTTGTCCATTCAATTAGGTGTCCTTGTGGGACATTCGCTACATCTGGTTCATAATCAGGATTTCCTTGTTTTGAGGAATCTGGAAGAATGGAAATAGACTGATCTGCCATTATTGGCATAACTTCAGTCGTCTCTTCAATTATTTCCTCTGCAGCCTCTTCTTCTCCAATTAGATAGGGATCAGGACCTACAAAACCAAATCCAATATATGCTGCAACTCCAGCAACAGCACCTAAAATGAAAATTATGGATACAGGCTTTGCATAAACTGGATACTTCGTGGCAACATAAGCAATTAAAATTGCAGGAATAGCAATAATTAACATAATCCCAGCAAACACTGGTACTGTTGAAATTGTGTTAATTGCAACTGCGACCATTCCAAAAGATAATCCAATTGATATGATCACCAACGTTGTAGCTTTGGCTTTGTTAGTTGTTGAGACACCTCCTTCTAAAATTCCTGCAGACAAGAAAATTAAACCAATGAACATTGTAAGGCCAGTAAGTGCATGCATTCCATCAACGAATGTATGCGCAATTCCAGAATATGCTATGAAAACACCAGCAATCCCAATAGCCGTAAGACCCATTCCAGGCATCATTAGATCCCAGTTACTCATTCGTGCTAGCTGGAATTTCTGAGATACTTAATTCTTTTGAAACTACCGAGATCCTAGTCGCAGAAATTAAATGCCTTTAATTCACCTTAAAATGATTTTAAAGAGAATTTAGGCAGTGTTTCTTGAATATTTTCTTAGACTTTCTTATCGAATGTGTAAATGATTGGGGAAATAATGTATTTTGGTAGTAATGCGTAAATATTAAATTCCAATTAGTCCGTTTTAGAATGATGCCAAAATTTCTAGTACTAACGTTATTTTTAATGTCAATCTTACTAGCAGGTGTTGTTACTCCAACAATAAACGGTTTTCAAATCCTAGGGTCTGTTCCAACAAATACCTACATTGACTTTGCTTTTGCCCAAACAGAAGACACTGAGGAAACAGATGATACTACTGAAGATGAAACAGATGATACTGCTGAGGATGAAACAGATGATACTGCTGAGGATGAAACAGATGATACTACTGAAGATGAAACAGATGATACTACTGAAGATGAAACAGAAGATGTCGATGACGAAGACGACATTAGGAGTCTAGGACAAGAAGTTTCTACCTTTGTACACGATACCAAAGACCAATTTAGAGCACAAAAAGAAGAGACAAAAGCAATAATCAAGCAATGCAGAGATACACTTGAAAATGCTGCTCCAGAAGAAAGGGAGACATCAAAAAGATATGCAGAGAAGACCTCGATGAAGTTAGAGAGTCATACAAACCACTTCGGCGTACATATCAAGATGTTTTCGAGGAGTTTAGAGTTCATGTAAGGACAATACTTCAAGATCCTGACAATGCATCTACAATTAGATCACTTAATTCACTAACAGAACAAGAGGAACTCAAAGATAAAATTAATGATCTGCGCATGCAAATGCGAGAAGAATTCAGGGCACAAATTAAAAATCTTCGTGAACAAATGAAAGCTGAAAGAGAAACAATAAGAGAAGAAATCAAAAAGATGATAGTTGAAGGTGCTACAAA
>Ga0180073_1000007_pt1 | contig 18764 bp, 19 predicted proteins | sample EasRiv333_16_10D_FD_123010 | JGI IMG/M metagenome (GOLD analysis project Ga0180073, IMG submission 123010) | Soil microbial communities from meander-bound floodplain in the East River, Colorado, USA - East River metaG ERMLT333_16_10D | ecosystem: Environmental > Terrestrial > Soil > Floodplain ...
CCAAGACCTACAAACCACAGCATTATTTTGCTCTATCATGTAGTCTTTTTAAATGCTGTAACGTCTTTTTGAGAACTTCAATTCCACGAAGGTATTCGTCAATGGATACTTTTTCATCGATGGTGTGAGATGCATGTGGATCTCCAGGACCATAAGTCACTACAGGTATGTTAAGCTGATTGCCTATTACATTCATGTCACCAGTTCCTGTTTTACGAATTAGAGTAGGTCTAGAATGTTCAACGTCCATAACTCCCAAAGTAAATGCTCTAACTAGAGGAGAATTATGAGAAGCCTCAAATGGTTCGGTTTCATCCAGTATTGAATGGAACGCTTCAACCTTCCGCTTTTTTGAAATCTCTTGTACTGAAGTTGATATTTTTTCTTCAATCATTTTACAATTCATATCAACTGGTATTCTAATATCCATAATTACATCGCATTCCTTTGGAGTAACATTGTGACTTGTTCCACCTTTTATTTCAGTAACAGTAGCTGTTAACAACATACCTTTTTTCTTGTTTTCTTGTCCAGATTCTAAGACTTTTTTTAATTCGGTGGTAAATATCAAAGATTCTTCAATTGCATTTTTTGAAAGCCATGGAGCACTTGCATGGGAGCTGTTTCCTACATTTATTTTTAGATTAATTGCAATACGTCCTTTATACGCAATAGTTACTTGTTTAATTCCACTTGGCTCTCCAAAAACTGCATAATCAATGTCTAGTTTACTTTTTACAAGATTTTTTATGCCAGTTGCATTTCCTTCTTCGTCAACAGCTCCAACAAAAATTACGGTTCCACTATTGTTTTGAATGGATGCTGCAGCAAATAACATTGCCATTAATGGGGCTTTTGCATCTGAAGCTCCACGTCCGTATAGCCAATCACCTTCTTTTCTTACCTTAATTTTACCAGGTACTGTATCCATATGTCCACATAAAAGAATTCTTGGTAAGCCAGAACCTTTTGTAGCTATCAGATTACCTACTTCATCAATACGTATATCATCAAAACTTAGATCATCGCACTTGTCTGCAAGAAAATCTGCCATTGGCTTTTCGCCAAGTGAAGGCGTGTATAACCTAAGTGCCTTTTCTAGCATCTTTATGCAAAATCTGGGTGTTACTGTAAAAGAGGTGTTCATTTCTTACTTTGACAAATTTAATACATGGTCTATCATTAGTGATGGAATATCTACTCCACAAACTCTAACTGTATTCTTGTACTCAGTCGTATTGTTTATTTCGTGAACTAGCAATCCTTTATCTTTACTTTCCATCAAATCTACTCCTACTATTTGTCCTTGAACTGCATCTTTTGCCTTAATACATATATCTTCCATCTCATTGGAAACTTTGCATTCCTCAGCGACTCCGCCTAGCGCCATGTTAGTTTTCCAAGAACCATTTCCAGAACTTCTATAAATTGCAGCAACTACTTTATCACCAACCACAATTGCTCTAATGTCTCGTGGAGGTCGTTGAACAAATTCTTCTAGATAATGAATTTGATAAATTGGATACATCTTTTCCCTACTTTCAATAATTCCTTCTGCCGAATCACGGTCATTAATTTTAGAAACCATTCTGCCCCAACTACCGACTGTTGGCTTTATTACTTGAGGATATCCATGTTTCTCTAATGTTTCAAGTGCAGCATCTTTAGAAAACGAAACAGTTGCAAATGGAGTAGCAATTCCATGTTTTTTTAAGAGCATATGTGTGAATAGTTTATTGCCAGCAAAAATTCCAGTGTTAAGACAATTTACGACATTTACTCCCATTCCCTCTAATCCGGCAGTGGAGTGTAGATTTCTGTAATAGCTTACACATCTTTGTAAAACTATTCCATAATCATCTGGTTTTTTGTCCAGATCTAACGATAATTTTTTACAATCTAACATCTGAAGATTCGTGTTCTTTTTTTTACCAGCCTCTAGGAGTGCCTTTTCTTCCCATCGGATGGTATCGTAAAGAACGGTAATTTCATTGGTCACTGCCCCCAGTCCTCTCCAACCGTCTGAGCAGGTTTTAGATCAAATCCATCTGCTCCCTTGGCTAGTTCAAAGCTTGCTCCACAATCGGGGCAGGTTATGATTTCTCCTTCCAGAGCATCGCGTGGAATAGAAATATTTGCATCACATTCAGGACAATTAGTCATCTTGTTTCCTCTACTTCGTTTCCTTCTTTGTCATTAATTATCTTTCTTTCAAGCCTGTCTTCTAGCGGGATTTCAATTAGGTCTCCCATTCGAAGGTTTTTGAGGCCCAAGGCTACCTCTTTTGCACCGGCATCATCTTTTTTGAGGCCTAAAATAGACATAAGATAGGCGGCTCCAGTTTTTCCTGCTAATTCTCCAAAAACTATTCTTCGTCTATTTCCTACAACTTTTGGTGGAATAGGTTCGTATGCTGCAGGATTTTTTAGTATTGCTGCCAAGTGAGTACCTGCCTTGTGTTTGTATGCAGATGATCCAACTATTGGTTTAGAGTCATATGGTTTTATTGAAGTGTATTGTTCGATAAGTCTTGAAAGATCCATTAACATATCTAATCTAAAATCATTAGGAGATTTGTACAAATATGTAAGTGCAACTGCAGTTTCTGCAAGAGAAGGAATCCCAGTCCTTTCTCCTATGCCATCAATTGTTGTATGAATTTGATCTGCTCCTGCATCACAAGCAGCAAACGCATTAGCTAATGCAAAACCAATATCATTATGAACATGTGCATCTAGTGGTACATTAATTTCTTTACGAACAGTTTGTACAAAATTATACATACCAACAGGTCTCATTATTCCAACTGTATCAGGTAGACTAATTCTATCTACTCCAGCCTCTTCAATTGCTTTACAAACTTGAAGTAAAAATTTTGGTTCAGCTCTGCTACCGTCTTCCACAGTAAATCTAATTTTAAGACCATGAGATTTTGCATATTCGACAGTTTCTACTGCTCTTTTTAGTGCTTCTTGACGTGTAATTCTTAACTTATCTTTGAGATGTATATCAGAAATTCCTAGATAAGCTGCAGTCCATGTTGCATCACATCTTAACGATACATCGATATCTTCTTTTAATGCCCTTCCATGTGAAACAATATCTGCTTTTAAGCCTTGTTTGATTATTGTTTTAGTAGCTTCGAAATGATCCTTTGATACCACCGGTGAAATTTCAATTTGATCAACTCCAAAATAATCAAGCATCCATGCTATCTGTATTCTTTGTTTGATGGTAAAAGAAACACCTGGATGTTGTTCACCTTCGCGTAACGTGCTATCTAAGATGCGTATTTTTCTTGGTTTCTTGTCGTATGCATTGTATTGGTTTGCATAGTAATTCGGATCACTCATTGCGAATTTAGGTGTAAAAAACATAGAATATAAACATATCCGTACTAAACTCGTCGAAATTTAAATTATTTGATCCTGTATTAGTTAATAATAAAAAATATTATCCGAATCTCGTTTTATGTAACTGTTCTAAGAATAATTACCGTATTGGTATCAGAAACACCAGGTATCTTTCGTAATGCATCAATACACCCGTTTATCTCAGTAATATTTGGAGCACTAATAACTACTGTAATGTCATATTGACCAGTTATTTCATAGACAGTTTTTACTCCAGGCAGTTTGGTAAGCTTTGAAGAAACTTTGGATGTATCCATTGAGGATTCCACTGAAATTAAAACAATTGCACTTGTGGAATTTCCTTCTCCAATCTCCACTGTAAATTTTTTTATCGTACCACTATCCACTAAATTTTTTACTCTTCTACGCACTGCAGATTCTGATAATTTTAGTTTTTTTCCAATATCTACAAATGATTCCCTTGAATTATTTCTCAAAAATTCTATTATTTTTTCATCAATATTATCTCTATACATGATTCCTTTTCTCCTCAGCACTAAATAATATATCTAATGTTTCTAAAACCTTCGTAATATCATCTTCTGATATAACTAGTGGAGGTAACAATCTGATAATATTTCGGCCTGAATATAACAGCAGTACACCTTTTTCAATACCATCCATAAGAATATCTTTTACTTCGAACTTTAATTCTATTCCAATCATAAGGCCTTTGCCACGTATTTCCCGAATTATTTTATGCTTATCTTTTAGCAGTTCTAATCCATCTCGGAATTTTTTACCCATCTTTTCTGCATTCTGAATTAAACCATCTTGTGTTAGTGCTTGAATTGCAGCTGTTCCAGCTGCACATGACACAGGATTGCCACCAAAAGTAGATGAATGCTCACCTTTTTTCATACAAGCAAGAATATCTGGTCTAACTAGTGTTGCACCCATTGGTATTCCTCCTGCAATTCCTTTTGCAAGACACATTATGTCTGGTGTTGTATTCCAGTGTTCTCCTGCCCACATTCGTCCTGTTCGACCAAATCCTGATTGAATTTCGTCAAAAATTAGAAGAATACCACGTTCATCACAAAGTTTTCTAACATCTTGTAAAAATCCATCTGGTGCTACATGAATACCGCTTTCCCCTTGGATTGGTTCTAAAATTACAAAACCTGTATCATCATCAATTTTAGAACGTAATGCATCAATATCTCCAAAAGTAGAAAATGAAACCTTCTCTACTAGTGGTTCAAACCCCTTCCTATATTTTGGATTAAAGGTAAGTGATAATGCACCCATAGATTTTCCATGGTATGAACCGTTCATTGCAATCATTCCCTTTTTCTGAGTAAATTTTCTTGCAAACTTTATTGCAGCTTCGATTGCTTCTGCACCGCTGTTGTTTAGATGAACTTGAGATAAACTCTTTGGAGCAATACTGATTAAATTTTCAAGAAACTTCTCTCTGGTTTTGTTGTACAGCGAGCTATGAACAGTAATTATTTTTTCAAGTTGTGATTTTATTGCATTGACCACACGTTCGTTTCGATGACCTACTAATGCCACTCCATACCCGCCCATACAATCTATGTACTCTTTACCATTTACATCCCAAACATGAGAGCCTAATCCCTTCTCTATTGTAACTGGAAACCTCTGATACAGATTTCCAGTGAATTGCTCTTCAGTCATTTTTGAATTACCGTGCATTTATCATGAGCAATAGCTGCTGATATAGGATTTTCTCTTTGTCCATTTGCAATTAATGCCTCTTTTACTCCCATATCTAATGCTTCAGTAGCAGCTAGGATCTTTTTTTCCATTCCAAATCCAATCTTAGGTATAATCGCTTTTGCTTCATCAAGAGTCAGACTCTTTACTAATTTTTCATCCATCAATAATCCATCAACATTTGTTAGGAACAAAACTTTGTCACTTTGAATCTTTCCTGCAACATAAGCTGCTGCCCTATCCCCATCTACATTAAGGCAATCAAATTCTTCACTTATTGCGATTGGAGATATTACTGGAGTATATCCTTGTTCAAGAAGTGATTTTAAAAGTGAAGCGTTTACATTTGTTATCTTACCTGTATATCCGCCATCAATTGCTTGTTTTCTTCCCTTCTCGTTAATTATGAGGAGTTTCTTTTTTCTCTCTGCTTGAATTATCTTTCCATCAATACCTGAAAGTCCTATGGCATTAATTCCATTTTTTTGCAACATACAAACAATTGTTTTATTTATTTTGCCTGACATTACCATAGTAAAAATCTCTGCTGTTTCTTTGTCAGTATATCTGCTCTTTATTCCACCAGGTGATACAACAAACTTTGGTTCTTTTCCTAGCTCTTTAGAAACTTTTGTAACTTCCTTTCCTCCACCATGAACTAATACTACTCCTTCTTGCTCTACAATTTTTTTAATATCTGAAATTGTTGTAGGATGTAGATTATCTACTACGCTCCCACCTATCTTAATTGTAATCATAGCTATACTGGAGTCAGTGGCGTGTACATAATTCCTTCTGTCTCATCAAAACCTGACATTACATTCATGTTTTGTATAGCAGAACCAGCTGCACCCTTCATCAAATTATCTGATGCAGATAATGCAACAAGTCTGTTGTTGTCTGGGTCAAGATCAAACCCAATGTCACAAAAGTTTGAACCCACAACAAACTTGGGATCAGGGAATTTGTAAAATCCTTTCTTGTCACGAATTAATCGAATGAATTTTTCATTCTGGTATTTTTCACGATAAATCTTCCATATATCCTTCTCATCAACTTCCTTTGTTAGAAAAGTATGGTTTGTACAAAGGATTCCTCTAACAATGTCAACTGCATGAGGACTCATTGACACTTTGATCTTTTTTCCAGCAACTTCGCTAAGCTCTTGTTCAATTTCTCCCGTGTGTCTATGTTTTGTAGGTTTGTATGGTCTTATAACGCCAGATCTCATCGCGTGATGTGTTCCTGCACCAGCTCCAGCCCCAGCTCCTGAAGAGCCAATTTTTGAATCAACTATGATGTGTTCTGTATCTATAACATCATTTTCTATCAAGGGATACAGTGCAAGTAGTGAGGTCACTGCCATACATCCAGGACACGAAACAAGTTGTGCATTTTTGATTTGTTCCCTATGAATTTCTGGAATTCCAAAGACTGATTTGGATAAATAATCAGGATGAGGATGTTCCCATCCATACCATTTTTGGTAATCTTCTGGGTTGTGAAGTCTATAATCTGCACTAAGATCAATTATCTTCATTCCTCGGTCATACAATGTTTTTACAATCTCTGTTGCGGTTCCATGAGGAACTGCAGTAAATACTAAATCACATTTATCTGACATTTTTTCATAATCAAGCTCAGAAAATGTAAGATCTGTAAATCCTTTCAAACTTGGTTGTATTCTGTGTAAATATTCTCCAACATATTGTCTTGAAGTAACCATTGTTATCTCTACTTGAGGATGACTTACAAGTAGACGTAACACTTCACCGCCAACATAACCAGATGCACCTACAATTCCTACCTTCATGATATAATCTACGTAAATTGCTATAATTTATTTCCTAGCAGTAATTACATTTTTTCTTTAATTCCTAGTTATAACAGAGAATTTTGTTTTATTGGCCAGCAATCAAATATACGCCAATACCCATTCCAACTACAATCCCAATTCCAAAGAACAAAAGGTCAAAGGAAACTACTTTTCTGAAAGATGCATGAACCATTGTATCCCATTTGCTTATCTTGGGTTTCTTCTCTTCCATAGGTGCACTATTTTTTCGGGTTTGATATAGGTTATGGGATAGTGATTAAGCGATATTACTTTCTAGCAGAATTTAAGGCATATTCTACCATTTCTTTTGGTATATTGCGTTTTGAAACTTTTGCCAATCCCTTAAACTCTACAGTATTATTTACTTCGTGGACTACAAGGCCATTTTTCTCATCTTCCATCAAATCCACGCCTAAAATTCCCCCACCAACTGCCTGAGAAGCCTTTGCGCAAATATCTTCGATATCTTTAGTAATTTCACATAGTTCCGGTTCTGCGCCTAACGCAATGTTTGTTTTAAAACCACCAGATGACTTTCTGTACATGGCAGATATGGCACGATCCCCTACAGTAATTACGCGAATGTCTCTTGGGGGTCGTTTAACTAACTCTTGAAGATAAAAAATTCTATCATGTGGATCATCACTTAACTCACGTAGCTCAAACATAGCTTCTACTGTGTCTTTGTCTTTTAATGGCATTACGCCCCTGCCCCAACTGCCAACAATCGGTTTTAACACTAAAGGATATCCAACTTTTTCAAGATTTTCTTTTGCAGCATCAGCTGAAAATGAAAAGTACGTTTTGGGAGTTGGTACCTTGTTTTTTTTCAAAAGTAATGACGTGATAAGCTTATCTCCACAATTATTAGATACATCAAATTTGTTAATTACAGGAACATCTAAAAATTCAAGACAAGCTGTAAAATGAAGGCCTCTAAAGTAACTAATACACCGCTCTAAAACAACATCCCCAAAATCAAAATCATTTTTTTGACTATCAGTATTGAAATGCGTTATTTTAGCATCAATCATAGTTGTATCGTGACCAAGATCCATTGCTTGTTTTTCAAGCATCTTTTCTTCCAACCTAAGTCGATCAAAAACGATACCGATTTTTGACAATTACTCTCCCCAATCTTCGCCTACAGTTTCTGCTTGTTTTAATTCAACCTTTGTGCCATCTTTTTTAGAGATCTCAAAGTCTGCTCCACAATCAGGACAGGAGACAATTTCTCCCACCGAGGCGTCATCAGGGATGTTTAGACTTGCATCACATTCGGGACAGTTCATCGATTTCATTCACCGATTCTTATGTAATTTATTAGCTTCTGTTGACTGCATTCCCCACAATTCAACAAACCCTTTAGCTAATTTTTGATCGAAGGTTGAACCTTTTCCATAAGTTGCAATGTCATGGCTATACAATGAATACCTAGATTTTCGTCCTACTACGCGTAAACTTCCTTTGTACATTTTGATTTTTACTGTCCCACTAACATATTTTTGAGTGTGATCGATAAAGGAATCCAGATCCCTTTTTAATGGATCTTCCCACAGTCCAGAATATACTAGCCATGCCCATTCATCATCTACAATGGATTTGAATTTCGTTTCATGTTTGGTATGTACCATTTTTTCTAAATCAGAATGCGCTTCAATAAGACAAGTTGCTGCTGGAGTTTCGTAAACTTCACGTGATTTTATTCCAATCACTCTATCTTCTATATGATCCACAATTCCTATCCCAGCTGCTCCTGCTTTTTTGTTGATATACTCAATTAATTGAACAGGATCTTTAGGCTTTCCATCAACTGCTACTGGAATTCCTCTTTCAAATTTTATTTCAAGATAGCTTGGTTTTGCAGGTAAATTTTTTGTCTTGACCCAAATAAATGCATCATCAGGAGGTTCCTTGAATGCGTCTTCTAATACTCCACCTTCAATTGCCCTTCCCCATAGATTCTGATCTATGCTGAATTTTTTGGCTACAGTATCAATTTTTATTCCATGTTTTTTTGCAAACGCTAATTCTGTTGTTCTATCCAAATTCATATCCCTTATTGGTGCAATAATTGGAAGATTTGATCCAGCACGCATTGTAATGTCAAACCTAACTTGATCATTTCCTTTTCCAGAGCAACCATGTGCAAGAGCTGTTACTTTTTCTTTTTTTGCAATTTCAAGAACCTTGTTTGCAATTAATGGTCGAGCAAGAGCTGTAGCAAGGCAATATTTTTTTTGATATAACGCATTAGCCTTTATTGAAGGAAAAATATATTTTGTAACAAATTCTTTTTTTGCATCAATGTTGTAATGTTTTTTTACTCCAAGCTTTTTTGCCTTGGCAGCTATTGCATTTGGGTTATCCCCCTGTCCAACATCAACTGTAACGGTGACTACATCCATACCATGTTTTTCTTGGAGATACTTTACCACTACTGATGTGTCCAGTCCCCCAGAGAATGCCAATATAGCTTTTTGTGTCATAGGGCAGCTCAGTGACTGTATCTGTACTTTTATTTTTTGTGTTATCTTGCTTGGAATCGTCAAAATACTAAGATTAGAATTAAAGTTCATTTTTTGAACAAGAAAATTTCATACTAGCTTGAGCTAAAATCCGAATATTTTTTATCCATCGAATATAACGCTGTTGTATGAAAATTCGTTCAGCGATTTTTGCTGGAATTATGGTCATAGCCGCAATAAGCATAACATCAGCCATCTACGACTCAGGACAAAGCGAACAAGAAAATAAAATCAGAGTTGCATTTTTTCCAAATGTAGGTCATATAGTACCAATTGTTGGATTGGAAACAGGGATATTCGCTGATGGACTTGGAAACCAGATTCTGATTGAACCAAAAATTTTTGATAGTGGGCCACAGGTTATTGAAGCCATGTTTGCTAACTCTGTAGATATCGCATATGTTGGACCAGGACCTGCAATCAACGGTTTTTTAAAATCTGAAAAACATGATGTAAAAATTCTTGCAGGGGCAGCTAGTGGTGGTGCTAGCTTTGTAATCCACCCTGATTCTACAATTAACTCTGCAGAGGATTTATCTGGGAAAAGAATTGCAGCTCCACAAATTGGTAATACCCAAGATATCTCTCTACGTCACTATCTTTCTCAAAATCGGCTCATACCTGCGGAAAAGGGCGGTTCTGTTGTTGTGTTAAATATTCAAAATCCTGATATTTACACACTCTTTGTTAAGGGGGAGATCGATGGTGCATGGGTTCCAGAACCTTGGGCAACAAGATTGGTTCAAGAACTTGGGGGAAAGCGTTTATTTTTTGAAGAAGAACTTTGGCCAGACAAACAATTTGCATCAGCATTGTTAATCGGAAGAACTACTTACATTGAAAAGAATCCCGAAATTATTCAAAGCTGGATTGACTCTAATAACAAAACTGTTACCTGGATAAATGCAAATCCAAAAGAAACTGAATTAATTTTTAATCAGTTTATGAAAAAAACATTAGGTAAATCATTACCCGAAAATATTCTCAGTGAATCATTAGCAAATATTAAAATTACATCTGACCCAATTGAAGAATCAATTTCCATTTTTGCTGAACGAGCCAACTCTCTTGGTTATTTGGGTCGTCACGGATATGACTTGGAGGGAATATTTTATAATGCAATCTCAAAGGATGATAAGTCATGACAAAACTTGAGGCAAAAAACATTGTAAAGTATTTTGATCATGAAGGACACAGCCTCAAGGTGCTTGGCGGCCTTAACCTCAAAATTGAAGCAGGAGATTTTGTATGTTTAGTGGGGCCATCTGGATGTGGCAAATCCACTTTTCTTAGAATAGCAGCAGGATTATCTACTCCAGATGAAGGCGAGATACTCTTTGATGGAAAACCAATAACCACCACTGGACCTGAAAGAATTCTGGTGTTTCAAGAAGGCGCTCTTTTTCCCTGGCTTAAGGTCGTAGATAATGTAGAATTTGGCTTGAAGATAGCTGGAATTCCAAAGGAAGAACGTTCGCAAATTTCTAAAAGATATTTGGATATGATGCAGCTTACAAAATTTGCTGATTCATATACATTTCAGCTTTCAACTGGAATGAAACAGAGAGTGGCGATTGCTAGAGCCCTTGTCATGGATCCTGATGTATTACTTATGGACGAACCATTTGCAGCGCTTGATGCTCAAACAAGAGATCTTTTGTTAGTTGAGTTACAACTGATATGGAAGAAAACCAAAAAAACAATTGTTTTTGTCACTCACAATGTAGCTGAATCTGTAGTGCTTGGCAACAAAGTGGTCGTTTTGAAACATAGGCCGTCTACTGTTAAAAAAGAAATAACTATTGATTATCCTCGACCAAGACTAGTTGAAGATGAGAATCTTATGAAGTATCAAAAAGAGATACTAGTTGAGCTTCGACCAGAAGTAAAGGAAAAATCTTCAGGTGAATAAGATGAATAAAAAAGTTTTAGGAAAAAAAATTGCATTTTATGTGATACTACTAATAGTATGGCAAGCAATTGCAACTGCTGATATTTGGCCAAATACAATTTTTCCATCTCCAGCAGATGTGATTGAAAACCTTGTGTTTACTGCTGCAGATGGAAGTTTATTTTTTGGTATAGGTACAAGTTTGTGGAGATTGTTAGTTGGACTTTCTATTGCAATAGCTGGTGGAATGGCCCTTGGCATTTTTATGGCAAGAATCAAAACCGTCAACCAGACCATTGGTTCTTTGGTTTTGGGATTGCAGTCAATTCCATCAGTCGCATGGGTTCCACTTGCATTACTTTGGTTTGGTTTCACTGACGCAGGAATAATTTTTGTTACCATCATTGGTGCCATGTTTGCAGTGACCATCAACACCTATACTGGTGTTAAAAATATTGATCCCAACTATATTGACGCTGCGCGAAACATGGGTGCAAAAGGTAGCCAACTAATCACAAGCATTTTGATTCCAGCTGCATTTCCTTACATGATTTCAGGATTTAAGCAGGGATGGGCTTTTGCGTGGAGAGGAGTAATTGGTGCAGAACTCCTGTTTTCATTCCTAGGTTTGGGATTTTTGTTAAATGTAGGCAGGCAGCTTGGTGATGTTTCACAAGTGATTTCAATAATGCTTGTGATTATGGCAATTGGAATCTTGATTGATGGATTTGTTTTCAAGAAAATTGAAAACAAGGTCATGTTTAGATGGGGATTGGGTTAAGCCTTAATCTTCAATGAAATCAAAAATCCGCAAATAATTATAGCAATTGCAAAGTACATCACAGATACATATTCAAAATAAAAAGCAAGTGCGCCTGCAATTACTGGCCCGATAACAGTTGCAATGGAAAGAGTTGAGCTGAAAATACTGCTTGATGTTGATTTTGGATAATTTTCCATAAGGTAAAAGTTTCCACCTATGAAGAGAAATGCCCAAGTGGCGCCAACTAGTGCCATAAATGGTATGGCCATCCACCATTCCGTAATTAGCATTAGTCCAATGAAAACAAATGTCGTTAACCCAATTCCAATCTTGAATTTTGTAATATTTCTAATTTTGATCCTACTTGCCATTAAATTCATTATTACAAATGAAGTCAGAGTGTTTGCGACATACACTATTGAAATTTCATAGAGCTGAGCACCCATCTGTTCCATCAACATTATTGGAAGAATTGTCCAAACTGAAGCTGCTCCTACATGTCTCATTAATAATGACAAAAACAAAAATCTATTTTTTGAAATAATTTTTTTTATAGTTCCTGGCTCTAGTTCCTTTTTTAAAACAATATTGGGCAATCTAGTAGTGACAGCTAATCCAGCTAAAAAAAACCCTGCACTTATCAAGAAAATTAATCGTTCATCGTTTACTATGCCAGCTGCAACTATTCCAACTAACCATCCAAGTGCGTGAAATGAAATCACAGAGGCCACTTTAGCTTTTTCTTTTCCAATCTCGTAGGTATATGCAATCATTGCAGGAATCATGATGCCACTTGCTACACCCGCCCCAAGTCTGGCTAACATTAGGAATAAAGCATCGGTAGCCAAGTACTGCAAACCAAAAGTAATGGCACATCCTACAAATCCAGCACGAATAAAGAGTAATCTTGTTCCTTTTCTGTCTGAAATTCTTCCAAAATAAATCTCTGATAGAATTTGTGCAAAACTAAATGAGGCTACAATTATTCCAACCTCAAAAAGAGAATCAGTTACATCTCTTGCGATTATAGGCATGAAAATAAAGATTATTGCAATGCCTGCATGTTGAAAAAAAGTTGTACTTCTAACTAAATTATTTATGCTAATCTGTTGCATTATAGCTAAAAATCCTTAATTTACCACCTAATTTGAAATATGCTGCTCAGAAATTCACACAAATGTGAAATCGATGCACTTTGCAAATAAATTAAACTTGAATATAACATAAAACGAGTTAAAGATTTGACTAATAAGGAATCATTTTTAGAAGCATTGGAAAAAAAGATTCTTCTTTTTGATGGAGCGATGGGAACCGAGATACAAAAATTTAATCCAAAACCAGAAGACTTTCCAGATGGAAAAGATGGTTTCAATGATGGGCTAATTGTAACAAAACCAGAATGGATAAAAAAAATTCACAAAAGTTATCTTGAAGCTGGAGCAGACTGTATTGAAACAAACTCATTTGGTTCAAACAAATTAAAACTAGACGAATATGGATTTGGAAACCAAACAGTGGAATTTAATAAAAAAATTGCAAAGCTTGCAGTTGAAGTAACTTCAGAATTTACTGACAAGCCACATTATGTAATTGGTTCGACGGGTCCTACTGGATTTTTACCAAGTTCAAATGATCCAGATCTTGGACAAATACCACTTGATAAAATAAGACAAGCATTTGAACTACAAGCAGAAGGTCTAATACTTGGTGGAGTAGATGCGTTACTGATTGAAACAAGCCAAGACATCTTAGAAGTAAAGCTTGCAATAGAAGGGTGTCATAATGCTATACAAAAAACCGGAAAAAAAGTTCCAATAATTGCAAACACAACTCTTGACCAATATGGAAAAATGTTACTTGGAACTAACATTCAAGCTGCATACACTACAGTTTCAGATATGGGAATTGACGTCTTTGGATTAAATTGTTCTACAGGACCAATTGAAATGACTCCAAGTATAAGGTGGTTAAACGAACAAAACACACACAAATTACTTGTTGTCCCAAATGCAGGAATGCCAGAAAATGTTGGAGGACACGCAGAATACAAAATGACTCCAGATGATATGGCAAAGGCATTAAAAGATTTTATTTCAAAATATGAAAAAATCCGAATAATAGGTGGATGCTGCGGAACAAATCCTCATCATATAGCTGCACTCAGGAAAGTAATTGATGAAAAAGCTTAATCCAATTAGGGTTAAGTATTTAGAAAAATCGCAATAATAGATAACATTGAGTACTCCAAGAGTTAGTTCTGCATTAAAGGCAGTTGAGCTAAAGCAATTACCCCCACCATTGATTATTGGTGAGCGAGTAAACACCCAAGGTTCACGGAAAGCAAAACAAATGGTGCTAAATGATGACTTTGATGGACTAGTTGGTTTAGCTAGATCCCAGGTAGAGGAAGGAGCGCATTGTATTGATGTATGTGTTGCAACAACTGAACGAGCTGATGAAAAAGAGTTCATGCTAAAACTTGTAAAAAAAATCAGTCTAGAAGTTGATGGACCAATTGTAATCGACTCTACAGATCCAGATGTGATAAAATCTGCAATTGAACAAATTCCTGGAAGACCAATAATTAATTCAATAAATCTGGAAGGGGATGGTACACGTTTTAAACAATTAGCGCCACTGATGGCAAAATATGGCGTTCCAGCTATCGCACTATGTATTGGTCCTAAAGGAATGGCAAAGACTCCTCAAGAAAAATTACAAACAGCTGAACTTTTGCTAGAAGCAGGAAAACAATATGGATTAAAACCAGAACAATTCATCTTCGATGTACTAACTTTTACTCTAGCTACTGGAGAGGCTGAATTTTTAGACGCTGGCAAAAACACATTAGAAGGAATAAAACTAGTCAAAGAAAAATTACCACGTTCGTATACTGTCCTTGGTCTTAGCAATATCAGCTTTGGACTTACTCCATACGCAAGAAAAATTCTAAATTCAGTATTTTTGTATCATGCAGTAAAAGCAGGTCTTGACTGTGCTATAGTTAATGCCAAAGAAATCATTCCGTATGGTGAAATTGATGAAAAAGAGAAAAAACTAGCAGAAGATCTCATTTTTAATAAACAACCAAACGCTCTTTCAGATCTTATCATACACATTGAAAAAGCAGGTACTCAAGCTGGTTCTGCTTCCAAAAAGGTTGACATTGATCCTTCATGGAATGCAGGAAAAAAATCAAACTTTAGAATTGTCAATCGCCTAAAGGACGGCATACAAAAAGACGTAGTTACAGCTATTGCTGAAAAAATTTCAAAAACAGATTTGTTAATTGAAAAAGATGGAATTCTTACCCTTAATGTGCCAAAAGAGATGACACACGAAGGTGCCATCAAGACTCTAAATGAGGACTTGCTTCCTGCCATGAAAGAAGTTGGAGACAAGTTTGGGGCTGGTGAGTTGATTCTACCTTTTGTTCTAAAGTCAGCTGAATGCATGAAATCTGCTGTAGTTGAGCTTGAAAAATATTTGCTAAAAGAAGAAGGCACAAGCAAAGGTAAGCTGGTACTAGGAACTGTGTATGGTGATGTACATGATATCGGAAAGAATCTCGTAAAAACAATTTTTGAAAATAATGGGTATACTGTTTATGATTTAGGAAAGCAAGTCCCATTACAAAAATTCCTAGAAAAAATCGATGAAGTCAAACCCAATGCAATAGGATTGTCTGCTTTACTAGTATCAACATCAAAACAAATGCAGTTTTTTGTAGAGCATGCGCGAAAAACCAACATGAAAATTCCTGTCTTATGTGGTGGCGCTGCTATTAACACTAACTATATCAACAGAATTGCAAAAGAAGGTGGAATATACGAGTCTGGAGTGTTTTATTGTAATACAATGTTTGAAGGACTAAAAACAATGGATAAACTAGTTTCTGATGAAAAAGATGATCTTCTCAAAACATGGAAGGAAAGATTAGAAAAGTGGAAAGAAACTTCTAAAGAACCAACTGGCTCTGCAGACCTTCCACATAGTGCAGTAAAGCCTGTAACTCCACCTGTTGCCCCGAGCTTAAACACACCTATTCGCTTAAAGTCGTCACAAATTAACATGGACGAGGTATGGAATCTAATTGATAAGAGATCCCTTTTCAAATTGTCTTGGGGTCTTCGAGGAAAAGCGGGAAAAGACTCTGAAGAAGATCATGAAAGGTTATTTGAAGAATGGAAAATACGGATAAAAGATGAGCATCTTTTTGAACCGCAATCCGTGCATGGCTATTTCAAATGTCATAACAAAGATAGGAAATTAGAAGTGGATCATTCCAGTAGTGAAAAAATCATCTTTGACTTTCCTAGATCATCGAAGAACAAACATCTCTGTCTCTCAGATTACTTTGGAGAAGATGACATTGTTGCATTTCAATGCGTTACTGTAGGGAACAAAGTTCCTGAAATCATTGAACTATGGAATAAACACGACAAGTATACTGATGCGTACTATCTACATGGATTGGCAGTAGAGTTTGCAGAGGCATTGGCTGAATGGATAAACCGCAAAATAAAATCAGAATTAAACATTGGAGAAAATCGGGGTCTAAGGTATAGCTGGGGATATCCAAGCTGTCCAGATGTGATGCAACACAATCTTGTGTGGAAATTACTAGAACCAGAAAAGTCAGACATGACACTCACAGAATCCGGTCAAATAATACCAGAACAGTCAACTGCAGCAATTGTAGTTCATCATCCAGAAGCAGAATATTTTGTTCTATAATTTGCCAAGGATCTCTTTTGCATAATTGAAATCACTAGGGGAGGTGATAAGCACTTCTCCAGCAATTTGGTGAACTTGCTTTATGAAATCTTCAACTGAATTTTTGTATTCTGACCAATCTAATTTTAGAAATTGAGCTGATTTGGCATTTTTTTCAGAAGGTAACAATACACAAGGAATTATTTTAAATCCACTAGGTTTGAGCGTATCAACAATTCTTGAAACCTCGTCTGCAGAATGAATTACCTGTGTGATAAATCCTGCAGGTTCGGCGTCTATTTTTTTTTTGATCTTATCAAAGTTAGGATTACTTGGCAGCGATAGAAAGATATCTATTTTTTTGTCAAAACCCAACTCCTTAAAGTATTTCGCAGTACTGCTTGGGATTAATCCAGAATCTTTCTGTTCGTTTGGAGATGCATCTCCTTTTAGAATCAATACTCCATTTAATCCACCTAATACTGCATCATCCATTAACTGCCTAAGTGTAGTAAGATTCTTGTCCCTTACACGTAAACTCACAGTTATCTCAATTTTCTGATTAGATTTTCGAATTAACGTACCAGTGGTTATGGGAGAAATTCTAGGAATCCCTAGAACCGAATCGGTAAAATGAATGCCATCACAAAGTGTACTAATTTCGGAAACTCTCAGTTTTACTTTGTCTAATAATTCTTGCGTATCTTCTTGTGATAAACTGGAATTTTGATCAATTTTAGGTGGATTAATCTCGTACCGTAAAGTCATTAGAGTGCTTTCAAATTTACTTGATTAAAACCTTTGAACGATAAAATCAATAACCAAGTGATGTTTTTTATTACAATATGGATACGACTGTACTAAAAGCTCAGTTATCAAGTAAAATATTTCCTGAACCAAAACATGATGGAAAAACAAAGCTTTCATCTGTACTTGTAATTATTTATGGTATAGAACCGAAAATATTGATGATTGAAAAATCAAAACACTTGAACAATCATGCAGGAGAAATTGCTTTTCCAGGTGGCAAGTGGACAGAAGATGATATTGATTTACTAGATACTGCACTTCGTGAAACTGAGGAAGAAATAGGTTTAACTATTTCAAGAGATGACGTGATTGCTCAATTAGCAAACGTAAAGACTCTCAATTCTGGCTATACCATTACTCCATTTGTTTGTATTATTGATAAGATTCCTCAACTTAAAACTAATTCTGAAGTCGAGTCAATACTGCATATACCAATGATTCCGTTATTGCAAACTCTAGATGATGACACTGATCCAAATCACAAATCAATTCAAGAGATGTATACATTTACCTACAATAACAAAATTGTTTGGGGTGCTTCAGCAAGGATCTTAAAACAACTTGTAAATCGTTTAGCAATATGAGATTCATTTAAAAAGAGCTTGGCTTGCCTGAATTTTTATGGGCGCACGCAAGCATTCTGGAAGGAAGAATCGATTGATAAAAAAACAAAAACAAGCCGCTTCTGTTCCAGCATGGGTTATTTTAAGAACCAAGAGGTCGGTTCGAACAAATCCAAAGAGAAGATCTTGGAGATCAACAGACGTAGAGGTTGGTTAAATGTCTCAGGAACTTGAGCGTGTATATACAATAAACTTGGGAAAGGTATTGCTCTCACCAAATAATCAAAGAGCAAAAAGAGCAATCAACATGGTAAAAGAATATGCTAGACGTCATATGAAAACTGAAGAAATCAAGATTGAAGAAGGTGTTAATCATCAGATTTGGAAACGTGGAATAAAACATCCTCCTAGAAAAATTAGAGTCAGGATGACAAAAACAGATGAAGGTTTTGTTTTAGTTTCTCCATATGAAAAGGAAATAGAAGAAGCTGTACAACCAACCAAAGAAAAGAAAACACCTGCAGTAGAAGAAAAACCAGAACCTGAAACTAAGCAAATAG
>Ga0180073_1000009_pt1 | contig 17475 bp, 16 predicted proteins | sample EasRiv333_16_10D_FD_123010 | JGI IMG/M metagenome (GOLD analysis project Ga0180073, IMG submission 123010) | Soil microbial communities from meander-bound floodplain in the East River, Colorado, USA - East River metaG ERMLT333_16_10D | ecosystem: Environmental > Terrestrial > Soil > Floodplain ...
AGTTTTTCCTGATTCTTTTAGCCTAAGTTGGAATCAGGGGAGAGGTGGATTTTTGTTTGCTTTAGCATTTGTAGTTGCTGAGCTTGTCGGTCTAAAATTAAACATTCCAACAAAACGTCTTCTGGCAGTAGTACCTCTTGCTGCAATTACGATTGCTTACTTGATTGGATTGGAATACGGTTTACGTGAGTACATTGAAGGGGGCGCGGAAATTTATGATGTACAGCTAATTTTTTCCTGGACGTGGATGTGGGATTTTATTGTGATGACCGCCTTTATGGTTGCTACGCTTTTCATCTTTTTTGGCACAAAATGGATTAGAATTTCTCCAGCAGGCCCAATTTTCCTTGGTGGAAGTGCAGTTATACTCTCGCTTGATGCTTTTTTTCCTTATGACACATTGGGTCCATTACAATATGTTGTACCATACCTTGTACAAACAAATGCTTGGATAATTACTACATTTGACCTTGGAATTGCTACTGCTAGAGATAATTTACTTTTTCTAAAAGGTGATCATGGCCCCTTTGCATTACAGGTATTTTGGCCATCTGCAGGCGTGCACAGCGTAATTATCTATTCTCTTGTGATGATGGCATTTTTGTTAAAAATGAACATTCAAAAAAATAGAAAAATCGTATACTTTGCAATTGGAATTCTTGGAACAATAGGCGTCAATATGATAAGAATTTTTTCACTTTCATTATTTGCACTCAAAGTTTCTACAAATGCAGTAGAATTTGAAGAATTTCATTCAGTTGCAGGGGAAATAATGTTTCTTCCATGGCTGTTTATTTTCTTATTGATAGTGACCGCGATAGAAACAAAACGTTATAAAAAACTTGAAGCAGCAAAAGTGGAAGATAAATCCACCTAAAAATAACTCGTAATATCCCTTTGACCTTCTACCTCTGATAGCTCAGAGACCTTTACCCCAAGTCTTCTAACTGGAATAATTTGATTTTCCAACGCCTCATGCAAAAGTTGCTTTGCTGTTTTCTCTAATTCTTCAAGATTCAGTGTAGGGTTTTTTAGCATTTTTGATTTTGATTTATTTGATAGATCAGATTGAACAAATTGTATCCCAACTGATTTGAACATTCTATTGTTTTTAAGAACAACAGAGTACAGTTCCTTACAAAGTTCTTTCAATGCTTCTTCAAGAAAGTCATGCTCTTTAGAATCTTTTTTTAGAGTAACAATTTTGCTAAATTGAATTCTTGGTTCTCTTTCTTTTACAGGCTCATCGTCAATTCCTCTCACAGCATTGAAAATGTATGTACCAGTCTTTCTACCAAATTGTTGGCTTAGGGTAAATACATCAAGTAACTTTAATTCTCCAATTGTTTCTAATTTCATTTCAGAAAACTTTTCTTCTGTTTTCTTTCCTATTCCTGGAATTACACGAATTTTTAGAGGTTCAAGAAAATTCTCTATTCTTTCAGGGGGCACAACTGTCAAGCCATCAGGTTTTTTGTAATCAGATGCAATTTTAGACACTAACTTATTTGGAGATACTCCAATTGAACAAGTCAGTTTAACTTTGGATCTTACTGAATTTTTTATTTGTTGCGCTAAATGACTTGCTTTTTTAAAGTCAGATTCAGTTTTTTTTGTAACGTCCAAATATGCCTCATCTTTTCCAACATATTCAAAAATATCTGCATACTCTTTGATTACATTCATTGATTTTTCTGATATCTCTGAATAGTATTCAAAATCTGTTGGTAAAAAAACTGCGTCAGCTCTTTCTTCGAGTCTTTTTCTTGCAAACCTAATTGGTAATCCAGATTTTACCCCATATTTTCTAGCAGTATAGTTTGCTGTTGCAATTGCACCACTGTCTCCGCCTCTGTCAGAAAATACACAAACTGCAACTGGCTTTGTTTTTAGTTCAGGTGAGCGGATTTCCTCACATTGAGCATAAAAATAGTCAAAATCAATGTGAAATACAACTCTGCTTGGCAACAGTAAATATTCTTTTGAAATACATATTACAATATCGGAGCAAGAATCATCTAAATAGCGTTTTAACATATTGAGGTAGGTGTATCCAGTCTCTCCAAGTGATGATGGAATAAAAATACAGCCTGAAAAGATGGAAAGAGAAAAACTCTACCACTGTGTTTTTCAAGATAAAGTACTTCTTTTCTATAAAGACGTTCAAGATGTTCTAAATTGTTATGAAATAGAAGAAAAAGACTTGGTTCAAAAAATCAAAGCAATCTCTAGCAAAGAAGAAGTCAAAAAATTTTTAGAAGAATATGTCGAGCAAAAAGACATTAAACATTAAATAAATGCTAAAGACTCTGTTTTTTTTATAGGCATTATAATGAGTGATGACAAGCTAACTGACGCAGAAGAAATTTTCTCAGAATTTCAGAAAAAAAAGGTTGAACAAGAAAAACCTCTAGATGTACCTTTTGAATCCGAGACTGCCCCAGAGCCAGAATTATCCAGCCCAGACCTTGAGCCCATGTTATCTGCTCCTGAGCCAGCACCGATGCTCTCAGAACCAGAAAAAGAAATACCATCAGAACCTCAAGAAACTCCTATGCAAGAATCACAAAACACTGACGATGATAGTGAAGAACGTATTCGAAATGTCATTTATGTTGGAACAAAACCAATTATGGCATATGTAACTGCAACATTAACGCAGCTTTCAGGCCACCCAACAGTTACAATCAAAGCCAGAGGAAAAAGAATTACTCAAGCAGTTGATGTTTCTCAAATGATTGTCAAAAGACTGAACTCTGTAGGGTACATAGTAAGTGATGTAAGAATAGCATCAGATTCATTGACCTCCCAAGATGGAAGACAACGAAATGTTTCAACAATAGAAATTGACATTACAAAACCCCAAGATAATTAAAAGCATTATTGTTATTATTATAATTTCAATTGCAGTACTAGTTTTTAGCTCAGGTGAATTGAATTCTTGTGGAATACGACACATTACTTTATTGGAAGATATCAAAACCTTTGAAAAAAATGAAGATCCAGAATTTTGTGAAAAAACAGTGGATAAAATATTAGAATTCAATGAACAATGTGAACCCTATATTGAAATTTTAGATTGTGGTTAAACAAACGCTTCAATTAGAAAAGTAATTCCAAAGTACACTAAAGCTATACTTAACACTGCTATCAAAAATTTGAAATTTCTATTGGATAACACCTTGGAAATTCTTGATGATATCATAGCAGTTGATGAAAGCCAAGCATAATCCATCCAAATGTGAAGCAAGAACATAATCCCTATTCCCCAAAAAGACCATAAAATTAGCGAATCTGATATCAATTTGAAACCAATTGTCAACCACCAAATTATGAAAAATGGATTTAATGCACTGAGAAAAATACCTGCTAGAAATGGTCCATGTTTTGTTTTAATTCCAGGATCACCATTTTGTTTGAAAACTTGTCTTAACTGTATACCTGCAAATACAAAAAGTCCCACTGCACCAATTATTGCAATGTATGTTCGAAACTCTGGAATGGTTTCTAAAGATAAAGCTCCAACGCCAAGTAAAATTATCAAAGGTAACTCTACAACCGTATGGCCGTATGCCATTTTCAGACCAGCTTTTGTTCCACCTTTTATGCCATAGAAGATATTAGCAGTAAATAATGGACCAGGCGCCATTACTCCTGAGGCTGAAATAACAATTACAACTGCAGCAAACCCCAGCAACTGTTCCATCTTGAAGAATTATTATCTATACATGTAATCTTTAAGATGCTTTGCTTCCTGATCTGTTTCTTTGATTTCTTTTTCAGCAGTTTCTGCATCCTTTTGTAAGGATTCTATATTACATGAAACACCAGGCATAAGCTTAGCCATCGCCAAGCATAAATGAACACTTGCTTTAAAGTCAGGTCCTGAATCTTTTGCATTAAACAAAACAACTGCGACATCTTGGTTGTTTAACATTCCTTCATTTAACAAAGAACCTGGAATCCCAGGAATAGTTCCATGCTGTAAAACTAAAAACCCAGCTTGTTTTAGTTTGCTTTTTGCAGATTCCGTACTTCCTGCTGCGACAACTTGATTTTCATTTACAGCAGATTTTACTGCAACACTGCTTATGACAAGTGAACATTTGTGTTTTTTTGCCCACTCTAACATTTGTGATGCCATAGTTCTGTGTAAGGATTCATGAAGTGTAAGATATGAAGAAAATACTGCAACCTTTAGGTCTTGATTTACAAAAATTCTTGTGGGATAATTTGGGACGCCATCTTTTATTATGCTGACTGGAGGAAAATTATCTGAATCAATAATTCCTCCCAACTCAAATTGTGAAGTATGAATCAATGATTCAGTTGCAATGGCACTTGTAAAACCAATTGACGGAAATCCATCAACTAGAAATCCTCCCTCGATGTTAATTGGTATGGTTTCTTTAATCCTAATATTTTGGGATTCGCTCATGAGTATAATGCCTGTTTTAGCGCTTAATAGTTTTGTTACAGATTGTGTTTTAGTTTGCTAAGTAAGGCTGCATACAAAAATGGAAGAATGGTTGTTACCTCTGCATGTATGGTAGATTGTTTTGCTTTTTGGGTAACCTTTCCCCAGGAAATGGCCTCACGCACAAGTGCACCACTTAGGCTGCCGTCAAACTCTTGTGCAGTAGTAATGTACAAAGCATAATCTAATCCTTCTCGATATTGGTTCCACCATAAAGTGTGATGTTTAGAAATTCCTCCACCAAGCATTAAAGCCCCAGATTTTTTGGCTTTAAAAATTAATTCTGAGAGAATCTCCGAATCTGCAATGATATTTAGATGAAAATCATGATGTTTTTGCGTAAAGAGCCACACCTGACTCCCTACTGCACCATCCATTATTCCTGGAACAATTACAGGAATATCATTTTTGTAAGCCCAATAAAGAAATGAATTCTTACCCATGTGTTTTCCAATAATTTTTGAAAGCTCAGCAGTGGAAATTTCTCTTTTACCCTCTTTGTATGCTTCTTCCAAAAAAGATTGTACCTTTTCTTCAATTAGTGGTCCATAACTTTTCATAGGAACTAAAATATTTCCCAATCTGTGGATATGCTGTTTTGCAAGTTGCTTGTCATCAAAAGTAAATGATCCTTCATTGTAATTTGAATAATATCTTGCAATATCATGATCCAAAGCACCACATGTTGTAATAACAACATCAAACCATTTGTTTTTGATCATATCTTTAATTATTCCACGCAAACCCGTTGATACAATCGCTCCCACAAATGAAAGAAACTTTAAACATTTTTTATCTGAAATCATACTTGATAAAATATCTAATCCTTCAGCAAGGTTTCTTGATTCAAATCCTCCTGATTGCTGCAACTCGGAAAATATTTCTTCAATATCTGTATCTTTTTCTATTGACATGTCTTTGACTGGTCTTCCGAGTTTAATCATGTACTACACCCAAAAATTCGGTTATAAAATTCTGCCTTTGAAAAATCTATGCAAAAACAACTAAACCGCATTATTGTAGGAAACTTTAAAACAAGTCCAAAGAGACAAAATTTGGATGGGCAAAAAAATCAAGGTCGGCCTAATCGGAATTGGCAACTGTTTTTCTGGTTTAATTCAAGGAATAGAATACTATACACAAAATCCTTCTCAAGAGGTTATCGGTATTATGCATAATAAAATCGGTGATTTTTCCATTCATGATTTAGATTTTGTAGTAGGATTTGATGTTGGTGACAATAAGATTGGAAAGACAATCAATGAGGCAATTTATGAATCACCTAACATGGTCAACTGGGTACCTAAAAACAAAATGCCTAAAACTTCAGCTAAGGTTTACGAAAGTCCAATTCTTGATGGCGTAGGTATTTGGGTAGAAAATAAAATCAATCCAATTAAAAGCAACAAAACAGACGCACAGCTTACTGTAGAAATTAAAAAAATCATAAAGGAAACCGGCACTGAAATCCTTGTATCTTATCTACCTGTGGGGTCTGAAAAAGTTACACAATTCTGGGCACAAATTTGTTTGGATACTAACTGTGCATTTGTCAACTGTATACCATCTTTTATTGCATCCAATGATGAGTGGGGAAAGAAATTTACTGCAAAAAATCTCCCTCTAATTGGAGACGACATTAAAGGTCAAGTTGGTGCAACAATTGTACATAGAACACTTGCACGCTTGTGTGATGACAGAGGAACAAAAATCGAAAGGACTTATCAAATCAATGTAGGTGGCAACACAGACTTTTTGAATATGAAGGAACAAGAGCGCCTGGTTAGTAAAAGAATCTCTAAAACTGAAAGCGTACAAAGCCAGTTAAGGAAACGACTAGATGATGATCAGATCTATGTAGGTCCTTCCGACTTTATTCCATTTTTAGGTAATACAAAACTGATGTTTATGAGAATCGAGGGAAGACAATGGGCAAACATTCCATACAATATGGAAGTTAGACTAGAAGTTGATGACAAGGCAAACTCTGCAGGAATTGTAATTGATGCAATAAGATTAGCAAGGCTTGCACTTGATAGAGGCATTGGTGGGCCAGTAATATCGGCTTGCGCGTACTTGATGAAACATCCTCCAAAACAAATGAGTGATCCTGATGCTAGAAACGAGCTAGAGAGATTCATTAAAGGTAATTAAGAAAATTTTCTACTATCTGAAAATCTAATCTGCCTGGGAAACCAGCCTTTTTGTACCATTTCCTTACCTGGCTAGAATATGGGTCTAAAATTATCCCAAAAGTGGGCATGGTCTGATAGGAGACTTGGTTTTAGAATAATTATTAATCGAGACTATCTAGTAATCCTGTATGGATTATGATAAACTGTGTAATGAAATAATGAAATTAGACACCCTAATTCGTTTTGTTGCTGTCTTGAATCAAAATGGAGATAAAGTATCTGGAAGTTCTCACGAAAATATTTCTAGCTTGTTAAATCCAGAAGAAGTCAAGATGTCACAGTATTATGCATCACGCAGATGGGAGGCTCGTGGAAACCTTTCGCATAGGATTGGTGATGCCAAATATTCTACAACTGCCTATGAAAAGGTAAAACAAATCACTATGCCAGTCAGCAAAACGGAACTTCTATTAATTAGCACGGAACCAAGTGCAAACCAGTTCCAAATTATTGAACAAATTCTTAAGTTAATTGAAAGTAACTAAAACTCACAATTCTTTCAATAAATGCCTAGTCTAGTTCCTAGTCGTAGGTAATTGCGCTTCATGAATGTAGAATTACAATAATTCTAGTTCCTAGTCAACTAAACTTGTTCGTATTCGATTATTCTAGCCAAATGAAAAATTCTGATATTGGTCCATATAACAAAAGTTGAAATGTTTGGTTTCAAATCCTTTGGATTTAAAAATACAACTGTAGATTTCCAGCCTGGGCTAGTATCAATTTCTGGACCCAACGGTTCTGGGAAAAGCAATATTTTAGACGCCATAATTTTTGCACTTGGAGAAAATCGCCCAAAAATAATGAGAGTAGACAAGCTGCGCTCTCTCATACACGATATTGAGGGAGAACGACGCGGACCAAAGATGACAAGGGTCAGCGTGCACTTTGATAACTCTGATAGAAAAATTCCTATTGACTCTGATTCAGTCACTTTTACAAGAGAGATGGATGATAAGGGAGAAGGTAGCTACTATATTGACAAAAAACAGACACAACGAGCCCAGATTATTGATCTACTTGATATGGCAAATGCGGGTTTGCACCAACTAAATACAGTACAGCAGGGAACAGTTACAAGAATTTCTGAATTTTCATCTGAAGAAAAAAGACAGTCAATTGAGGATCTTATCGGTCTTTCCTATTTTGACGAAAAAAAGAAAGAGTCTGAAGAACAGCTAGAACAAGCAGATCGCAGATTAGAAGTCGCCATGGCAAAAATGGGCGAAATCAAAAAGCGAATAGACGAGTTAGAAGAGGAAAGAAACCAGCAACTTAGGAACGATTTACTAACTAGAGAGGTAAACCGACTCAATGCTATAGAATCTGCAAATAATCTAAAAACCCTCAAAGTCTCCAAACTATCAAAAGAGCGAAATTTTCACGCCTTAACCTCTGAAATCAAAAAATTTGAGGAGGAACGCACCACAATTAGAAAAGAAGCGCATGAGATAGAATCTCAGAAAAAAAAATTCATGGATGAAGTAGACGCCTACAATCAATCCAAAGCCACAATTGATTCAGAGCTAACTGAATCCATTCAAAAATCAGAACAGGAAAAAAGTGAAATTAACACTGCAAAGAAAAGATTTGAACACATTGAAACAAGACTCCCTGAAATAAAGTCAGAGTTAGAAAAGTTGCAAGTATGTAGAGAATCTCTTGATTCTACAATCACTCAAATGCGTTTATCCATACAACAAACAAATGACGAAAGGAGACGTATTAACGAAGAAGTAAAAACAATTGATTATGAATTAAGTAAAGTTCGAAGAGAGCAATCTGAAATATCTATTAAAAAACTTGAAGTAGATAATAAAATAAATAGTCTTAACAGCAAATTCAATGCAGCAAAATTATCATTATCAAAACTTGAATCTGAAAAAAATGACATTGAAAACAAAATTAATCTTAACACAACAAAGAACAGCGAATTTGATCAACAATCAAACAATCTTGAACGCTTAAAACAAAAACTTGAATCAGTAATTATAAATCATAAATCTGCAATTGATGAGCTAAAAACTAGAATAAACAAACTTAATCAACAACGTGAAAAGATTCAAAAAGATATTGATGATGTAAGTCTTATTTTAGAAAAAGCAAGCACGAGTACTGCGCAATACGAAACAAAGATTAGAGTAGTAAAAGGAATTATGCACGAAGATTATTCAATTTCACAACTAAAAAGTGACTCTGATGCACTTGGTATACAAGGCTTGGTTTATGAAATACTCTCATGGGATAAAGAATACGAACGTGCAGCATTAGCTGTTAGTTCAGATATGATCAAAGCAATTGTTGTCAAAGACTTTACTACTCTCCTAAATCTTGCTGACTTTGTTCGCTCTAAAAAATTACCAAAATTGAAAATTATTCCCCTTGATGCTATACCCAAATTAACAATCTCCCCTCCTAAAGACTCTAAAATCATAGGAATGCTATCAGATTTCATTAAATGTGACGGTAAATTCTCATCACTCAAAACCCTGCTTTTTGGTAATGTCGTTTTAGTAAAATCAAGGGAGGATGCCCTTAACATATCAAAGACTGGATACAAAGCAGTTACCTTGGAAGGCGAATTTTTTGAGGCTAAAGCAGGCTCTGTAGTAATCGATTTTAATTCCAAAATCTCAAAGCTCACTAAAATAATTACAATGAGTACTTCGATTGATGGATTAAATCGCTCAATAGACTTACTTCGAAAATACATCCAAAGTAAAAAGTACAAACTCAAACGAGTTGAAAATGCTTTAAAAAATTATAACGACAGACTTTCAATTTCTGAAACAGGTCTTGCCAATACTTCAAACAATTATTCAGACTTGAAAACAAAATTAATTTCTACATCAAGGATGGGAGGACAACTTTCATCAAGAAATTCACACCTGGCGCGTAGAATAGAATATTTACAAACAGAAATTGCAAAGCAAGATTCCTACGTTTTATCATTAGAAGAAAGAATTAGAATCGTTTCAGACAACTATTCCGATCCCAGGCAAACAAAAATCGCACAGGAATTATCAAGATTAAATGAGAAAAAATCAGCGATTACAATCCAACAATCTAACATAGTTTCTGAGCTCAAAGAAAAAGAGTCAGGGCTTGCACAATTTACGGCACAGGAAACTGCTGAAAAATTAAAATCCAAAACCCTTCATGAAGAACACACTTCACTTAATGAGGAAAAGCACCAGCTAGACACCCGATTACGAATCCTGGAAAAAGAATATGCCGCAACAAGTGAAAATCTAGTAAAACTTAGAGAAAAAGAACAAGAACTCATCTCTACTTCGGGTAAATCAGTTTCCCAAGTAAACGAATTTGATTCAAAACTACACGAACTACATGATAAGGAGCACTCACTTACAAAAGAGATCAGCGTCAGAGAGAGACAATCAGACGCACTTTCACGGGATTTAAAAGAGATTGGAGAAAATGAATCCCAAATTCAAAAACTGATTTCACATTATGGATATACAGAATCAATTGAGACCTTTGAGGTGGAACCAATTCTAAAGGCACTTTCTACTGAACAACGAGTATTATCAGAGTCAGTTAATCGAAGAGCAGCAGAGCAATACATCGAACTTGCAACAGGTTATCGTTCCATGTCTACTAGGAAAAACGAGCTAGAAGAAGAGCGAAACAGCATAGTAAAATTCATCGAGTCAATTGAAAAGGACAAGCGCCAGACATTCTTAGATGCCTTTGATATAGTTGACAAGGAAATTCGTCTAATATTTTCAAAAATGACAGGAGGAAATGCATGGCTAGAGCTAGAAAACGAAGACGATATCTTTTCATCTGGAATTACATATATGATACAATTCAAAGACAAGCCAAAAAGAACATCTACCTCAATTAGTGGTGGTGAGAAGACTCTTGCTGCAGTAGTGTTTGTACTGGCTTTGCAGAAGCTCAAGCCCTCACCATTTTATCTATTTGATGAAATAGATGCACACTTGGATGCCCCAAACTCTGAAAAACTTGCAAAAATTATCGAGGAAAGATCAAAAGGCAGTCAATTCCTTATGGTGTCTCTAAAGGACTCTGTGGTGGAAAAGGCAAAGCTCATCTATGGTGTTTATCCAAAAAATGGGGTTTCTCATATTGTAACTTACAAAGACAAACGATTGCCTTCAATGACTACATAATTAGTTTTAAATACAAAATTTGTAATGAATGCCAGTGCTAACCCGATCCTCGCTTGTTTGGGGAAAACAAGACAAGCTTGAGTTGATGTAGGTTAGCGTTTTCCCCATCTAGATTTCATATCTAAAAAATTCATTTAGAACTAGAACTGAAGGATTAATCTAACTTAACAAAACAAGCGACGTCTCTTCCATCACCTATACTCTCCAAAGGAGGTTCTTCCTTACACTGTTCAATTGCATATGGACATCTTGCGCGAAACCTGCATCCTTTATACACATCAATGTCTAGTGGTTCATTGATTCGAATCTTTTTTTCCTTGTGTAGATTATCTGGGTTTGGTTCTGATAGTGCATCAATGAGAGCTTGTGTATAGGGGTGCTTTGGATGTAACAAAACCTGGTCTATTCTACCAATCTCTACTATCTTTCCCAAATACAAAATAGCAATTCGTTGTCCAAAATGTCTTGCAGTAGCTAAATCATGAGTGATGTAAATAAATGAAATATTGTGCTTTTTTTGAAGATACTCCATTAGCTCTAATACTTCTGCACGAACTGACACATCAAGCATTGACACTGGCTCATCTGCAATGATTACTTTGGGTTTTAACACTAGAGCTCTTGCAAGAACTATTCTTTGACGTTGTCCTCCAGACAGCTCATGTGGAAATTTTTTAGCAATCTCATCAGCAGGCTCTAATCTTACTTCACGTAATGCATCTATGACTCGTCTATGTCGCTCTTCTTTATTGCCAATTTTATGAATTTCAAGTGGTTCTAAAACAATATCAAAAACCTTCATACGTGGATTGATAGAATCGTATGGATCCTGGTGTACCATCTGACACGACATTCTGATTTTTTCAAGACTTTTAGAATCATTTCCAATTTCCTCTCCTTGAAAAATTATTTTTCCAGAATTTGCTTCAATTGCCTTCATAATCAGCCTTGCAATAGTTGATTTTCCAGACCCCGACTCCCCAGCAAGAACAAAAACCTCGCCTTCCCCAAGCGAAAAAGAAACATCATCAACTGCCTTTACAATAGAGGCCTTGGAGCTAAAAAATCCCTTTTTTACAAAATGCTTTGTGAGATTTTCTACCTTTAGAATATCGCCCATCAATTTGGGATAGGCATTTATGTATAAAAACCGGGTCGTAACACAATTGAGTACAAAAACCCTCCAAAAATCACTAGGATACAGACATTTTGAAATAAATTCGAGGCTATGTTATTTTAAACCAGCGTCTTCAAAATCTGAAAAAACCTTTGCTAAAGAAATATCTTACAGTCTTAATCAAAAAGAAAAATCAATTAGCCCTAAATTTTTTTATGATATTAAAGGCTCAGCGATATTTGATGAAATATGTGAACTGCCAGAATATTATTTGACAAGGACTGAAACAGAACTTTTAAAAAAAATTGGAAACGAGCTTATCCAATTTATTTCTAAAGATATTAGATTAGTTGAGCTTGGAAGCGGTTCTGCTGTAAAAACTAGACTACTCTTAGACGTTCTAACAAGCATTCAAAATAAAATAGAGTATTTTCCAATAGACATTTCTGATATTTTGCAAGAAAGCTCACAGAAACTATTAGAAGATTATGAAAACTTGTCAATTACTGGAATTATTGATTCCTATGAAGGCGGATTAGAATTTGTAGAGCAATATGACGATAAACCCAACTTTATTGCATTTTTAGGTTCTAGCTTTGGCAATTTTACTCCAGAATTTGGTTTTGTATTTCTTCACAAAATTTCTTCCATCATGAAAAAAAATGATTTATTTTTCATAGGTCTTGACCTTGTCAAAGATAAAAAAGTTTTAGAAAAAGCATACGATGACCCTAAAGGAATTACTGCTAACTTTAACCTAAACGTGTTATCCAGAATCAATGATGAATTGAGTGCTGACTTTGATCTTTCACAGTTTGTTCACCATGCAATTTACAATGAGAAAAAACAAAGAATTGAGATGTATTTACGTTCATTAGAAAAACAAACGGTGGAAATTAAAAAAGCTGATTTGTTATTAGATATAGAAAAAGATGAGTTGATTCACACTGAGTATTCTCACAAATATTCCATTTCTCAAATTGAAGATATCATGTGTCGAGCAGGATTCAGGTTAGAAAAAATCTGGCAAGATACAAACAAACCATATGCCCTATTTCTGGCTTCAAAACACTAGGCATCTTCAGCACACCTGAATCCAGAAAATAGCCATCTTTCATCTAATCTGAAGAAGTTCCTATAACTTCCTCGTATGGACATTTGAGGTGTTCCAAATGATCCTCCCCGTAGAACCTTTTGGTTTGTAAACCACTTGTCATTGTATTCTGAAAAACCTGTTTTAAACCCAGGATAACCAACAAATTCAGACGCAGTCCATTCCCAAACGTCACCAATCATCTGATAACACCCATAGTTGCTCTTGCCATCAGGATACGACCCTATCTCAGAACAACTCCAAAGATAGGATTCCAACAAGTTTGCATTTTTTTGGTTAGGAGTCTCATTACCCCAAGGGAATATTGTTTTTCTCATTTTTGTTTCGTTCCAACATGCTGCCTTTTCCCATTCTGCTTCAGTAGGTAATCTTTTTCCCGCCCATCTGCAATATGCGTCAGCTTCATAGAAGCTTACATGACAAACAGGCTCATTTGGATTGATCTTTCGTTTACCAAGAAAATCATGTATCATCCATCTCCCATTTTCTTTTTCCCAGTACATTGGAGACTGCCAATTATTTTTCTTTACTGTATCCCAGCCATCTGATAACCAGTACTTGTAATCTTCATACACTCCATCCTCTATGAAACTCAAATACTGCCAGTTTGTGACAGGAAATGCATCAATTCTGTAATCATTAAGGAAGACCTTATGTTCTGGCCGCTCAATGTCATAAGAAAAGCCATCCCCATGATATCCCATGGTGTATAACCCCCCACTAATTGCTACAGACTTTGGTTCTACTTTAGATGGTGTAGGAGGAGAATTTTTTTTCACTGGTCTATATTCATCTGCAAGTAAGTGTTGCAGATCATACACAAGTAGCTCTTGATGTTGACACTCATGATGCATTCCAATTGTTAGGATCTGATCTGTCTTACTTGAAACTGAACTAGTTTCAAGAAATTTTGTTACACGTTGATTAACTATCTCAAAATATTCAAAAACTTGTTCTACTGTGGGTCTTGACATAATTCCTCTCTTACCTTTATCATGTGGTTCTCCAAACTGATGATAATACGAATTTAGATATTCGGAAAATTCTTTTGAATAAAATTCATAATCTTTATTTAATTTGCTTAGAACAACCTCGTAAATCCAGCTGACATGGCCCAGGTGCCATTTTGGTGGGCTCGTATAATCCGCAGTTTGTACCACAAAATCGTCTTTTTCGAGGGTTTTTACTAATTCTAGAGTTCGGGTTCTTGTCTCATTAAATGAATCCAATAGGCTTTTTGATTCTGAGATAGCGGTCATGAATTATTTACGATCAAAACTTGGTGCGTTTTAAATTTACTGCCAAATATTTGCTAGTATCCTCTAGCAAAAATTGGGGTAATGGTACTTGGTTTACCACAATAAACACACTTTGTACTCTGATTTTTTCCATCAAAAGGAATCACTCGTATTTCAGCTCCTGTTTCTTCCTTAATTTTTTCTTCACAGCTTTCATCACCGCACCATGGAGCATACAAGAAACCACCTTTTTCTAATTCTTCTTTAAATTTTTCATAGTCATCTACAGATATGGTTCTTTCTTGAAGCATTTTTTTCGCAGTATCAAACATTTCATTTTGAATTTTCTCTAGGATTCCATTTATCTCTCCATCAATTTTATCTATAGAAAGATCCGTTTTTTCTTGATTATGCCTTGTGGCAATTACCACTTTCTGCTTTGCAATATCTTTTGGACCAATTTCAATTCGTAAAGGAGTACCTTTAAGCTCCCAATCGTGAAATTTGAAGCCAGGAGTTAGCTCACTTCTTCTATCCACATGAACACGTATTTTTTTATCAAGTAAAATCTTTTCAATTTCATTTGCCTTTTCTATTACCTTTTTGGTATCATCTTCAGAATAGTATATTGGAACTATTACAACTTGAATTGGTGAAACTTTTGGCGGCAAGACAAGACCCTTATTATCCCCGTGTACCATAATCATTGCTCCGATTAGTCTCCATGATACTCCCCACGATGTTTGCCACGCATAATTTTCAACATTGTCCTTGTCTGAAAACTTTACATCAAACGGTTTTGCAAAGTTCTGTCCTAAGAAGTGGGATGTCCCCATCTGAAGTGCCTTGCCATCTGGCATTAGTGATTCCATTGTTGTTGTATAAACTGCTCCTACGAATTTTTCCTTCTCGCTTTTTTTCCCAGTGATTACAGGAATTGCAAGTTCTTCCTCAACTGTTTTTTTGTAAATATCTAAAATTTTCATTACCTCTTCTTCAGCTTCTTTAGGAGTAGCATGAACTGTATGTCCTTCTTGCCACAAAAATTCTGAATTTCTAATAAAAGGCTTTGTTGCTTTAATTTCTGCTCGTAATGCAGTATTCCAAAAATTAATTTTTAGAGGTAGATCACGCCAACTCTTAATCCATTTTGAATACATCGAGTAAGCTAGAGTCTCAGAAGTTGGTCGTAAAGCAAGTCTGTCTCCTATCTCATTATTCCCTGAATGTGTTACCCAAAAAGCCTCTGGATTAAATCCAGCAAAATGTTTTTTTTCTTTACCTAAAAGTGATTCAGGAATTAATACGGGTAAAAATCCATTTCTTATTCCTTCTTTTCTAAATTTTTCATCTAAAGCAGATCTTATTGATTCCCAAATAGAGTACCCGTCAGGCCTAAGCACAATGAGTCCTTTGACTGGTGCATAATCTGCAAGTTCAGCCTTTAGAACCACCTGTGTATACCATTCACTAAAGTCATCATTTTTTGTAACAGTAATTCCTATTTCTTTGCTCAATTTACCACTTCATGAGAATCAATACTAATGAGCTTTTCTTGTTTTAGAGCGAATCCCCTTTACAGAGAACCTTTCCCATGACTCTACTTTGAAAATTTGGGCAAACAAAGCATTGGACAAAATGTATGTGATCTTTTAGAACTGGACAATCTACATACTCCATTTTCATTTTTTTGAGCATTTTCGGGCTGACTCCTTTTAGTTTGAGCTTTCCTTTCTCATCCATCATTCCTGATTCCTTTAATTCCTCCTTTACATTGTCAGGAATTTTTTGGCGATCTTCTGTAGCTTTTATTTCTACTTCATATTTGTGCTCTAGCTCTCCCATTCTGTTTAGTTACAATATTTGATTTATTAATAGATGTTGGCGATCAAATACTTGTTAAACTTTAATATATTCTAGTTTTAGTTCACAAACAGAAAGTAATTGTTAGTAATTTTTGATGTTGAAGGAGTGCTTTTTGATGCAGAATATCTGCCAATTCTAGCCGAAAAGATAAACAAGGAAAAAGAAATTTGGGAAATTACTAAAAAAGGAATCCAAGGTGAGATCAATTGGGAAGATGGACTAAAAACTAGAATAAATTTACTTAAAGGCATTGATCATGCTATCTGTCAAGAGGTTGCCAATTCGTTGCCAATTATGACTGGTGCAAGAGAAGTATGTAGAGCTTTAAAGAAAGCAGGATGGAGACTAATGGCAATCTCAGGAGGATTCACAATAATGACTGACAGACTCAAAAATGAGTTGGATTTGGATTATATTTACTCAAACGAGCTACTATTCAAAAACGGAAAAATTGATGGTGTTAAAATTAATGTAGATTCCGATAAAGCAAAATCTGCAAGGATCAAAATAGAAGAATGGGGAGAAAAAAAAGAAGATATTGTTGTTGCAGTAGATGGTGCAAACGATGTTAAATTGTTTGATATATGCGGCTTGGGAATTGCTTACAGAGCACAGGATTTAGTAAAGGACTTAGCAACAGTAACACTTGAAGAAAAGAATCTTGTCAAAATAATTGATATCATAAACCAGCATTATCACCTAAAACTAGAATCGCCAAGCATTACTTAAACCATATTTTTTGGAAGGTAAATAACACCTTAAATGAAGTTCTCTCTAACTAAGTTAATGACTCTGGAAATTATTCCTATTCACATCAAAAAGGAAATTAACAAAGGTGATAAGTTATCTGATCTAATTCTTTCTTCAGCAAAACAAAAAATTCAAGATGGCGACATACTTGTAATTTCCCAGAAAATAATATCTAAACAAGAAGGCAGAACAATTAATCTTTCTGAAGTAATACCGTCTAATCTTGCATTAGGTATAGGTGCAGAATACAACAAGGATCCAAAACTTATTGAAGTGATTCTTTCAGAATCAAAAAGAATTGTAAGAATGGAAAACGAAATAATTATTGTTGAAACAAATCAAGGATTCGTCTGTGCAAATGCAGGAGTAGATGAAAGTAACGTAGAGACTGGTTATGCAACACTACTTCCTCTTGATTCTGATAAATCAGCATTGTCCATACAAAGACAAATTCTAGAAAAAACCAAGAAGAAAGTAGCCATTCTTGTATCTGATACATTTGGGAGACCTTTTAGGATGGGTCAGACAAACTGTGCAATTGGTATTGCAGGAATGGATTCA
>Ga0180073_1000013_pt1 | contig 16651 bp, 16 predicted proteins | sample EasRiv333_16_10D_FD_123010 | JGI IMG/M metagenome (GOLD analysis project Ga0180073, IMG submission 123010) | Soil microbial communities from meander-bound floodplain in the East River, Colorado, USA - East River metaG ERMLT333_16_10D | ecosystem: Environmental > Terrestrial > Soil > Floodplain ...
GCATCCCGGGTTTCGGTTTCCGGCAAGCACATCGATCGGCGTCGTCGTGGTAACACACACGGAACTCGTCGATAACAAGTTTGGATCTCAACGCGGTATGGATGGTCTCTACTTCTTCCCGAGTCCGCACGCCCCGGGCGACATCTGGTTGATTCGTAACGACGATCAGTTGGAACCCGTTGTTTTTCAACAATACCAGTGCCCCGGGGACGCCCGGTAGAATCTCCAGTTCATCCAGATCGGATGGAGGATACGGTTTTCCGTCCCGTACGAAGGCGCGGTTGATCACCCCGTCCCGGTCGAGGAATACCGCACAACGGGTCATTTCACGGATTCCCACTTCGTTTGTGCAATCTTTAATGACGGGTGCGAAACCAAGAGGTGCCCAATGAACGATTGAAAAGCCTCGGTGTGTGGTGTCACGTTCTCCGGGTTGACGGTGGGAACGATGACGCAGGCGTCGGCTACCTGTGCCGTATAGCCGCCGTCTCTGCCCACCACCCCTACGATCTTCGCCCCGACCCCTTTTGCATATTGCAGGGCGGTAACAAGGTTCGGACTGATATTCTTTTCCATGTTTCCACCACCAACCGAGAAGACGAATACCATGTCCCCGACGTTCAGTCGGCTCCCTTTAAGCCATTCCACGAAAACGCTTGCCCATCCTTCGTCGTTCGTGCGGGCCGTCAGTTCCGATACGTTATCGGTGGGTGTGTATGCCTCGATTCCGGCGATCTTGCGGAAGTCATTCACCGCGTGAGAGCAGTTCGCCGCGCTTCCCCCCACACCCAGGAAGAAGAGACGGCCGCCCCGATCTCGCAGACCGACCAGAAGAACCGTCATTCGCTCGATCGCTTCGACATCAATGGCCGTCAATGCCCGTATAGCCTCGTCGATGTGCCGTTTAGCGTAATTCATCGGCGCGTTCCCTTCCGTGACAAGTATTGCCGGGTTTCTTCGAGTCCTTCGGGTGAACCGATTTCATAGAAGCGGCGTGTAGCCTCAAACCCGACCAGTTCACCGCGGGATAGCAAGTCCCGGTACACCGTTTCCAGGTCGAGAATGGCGTCCCCGGGGTAGATGGAGAACACTTCCGCGTGCAACGCACCGAGCCCGTAGTCTATGTGCTCCATATCGTGCGTCCGGTTCCTCTTGTCGTAATTAACTATTCTTCCGGCACTGAAGACCACGTTGCTGTGGTCCCATTTCCCCTCGTTTCGGAAAACCGACATCAACCCCGCCTTGCCGCTCTCGAGAAAGGTTCGCTCCGCGGCTGCGTAGTCGCATTCCAGATACGTGTCACCGTAGACGACAAGAAACGCCTCTCCGAGAAGGGGAAGGGCGTTCCGGAGAGCGCCTCCCGTTCCTTTACGCTTCGCACCGTCAAAGGAGTATTCGATCTTCATTCCAAAGCGAGTCCCGTCACCCAGAACATCGCGAACCATCTCCCCCAGGTGACCGACACAGAAGATCACCTGGGTGATCCCGTTGTTCCGCAACAACAACAATTGGTGTTCCGCAAATGGTTTCCCGTTGATTTCCACCAGGGCTTTCGGAATCGTTTCGGTGATCGGCCGCAGGCGAGTGGCCAACCCGCCAGCAAGGATCGCAACGGGCAGGGTCATGACAAGAGGATTTTTGTCCCCTCGAAATCGAAACGAAAACGGACTTCTTCCAACCCTGCCCTCGCCATCGCGTGGCGTAGCTTGTTGCGGTCCTGGGCGTAGAACATGAGGAACCCGCCGCCGCCGGCACCGACAAGCTTCCCGCCGACGGCACCGTTGGCCCGCCCCAATTCATACCATTCATCCACCTGCGGGTTGCTCATTCCACTAGATCGCTTTCTCTTGTGAAGCCAATGCTCGTGCAGAATCTCACCGAACTCGGCGGGGCGCCCATCCTCCAGCGTTTTTTTGCTGCGGTAACCCAACTCCTTGACGTAGTGGAGGTTGTCCAGCATCGCGGGGTCCGACTCCCGGCTTTTATCATCCTGCTCTTTGAGAATGCTGCCGGCGCTGCGGGCGTACCCCGTGAAAAAAAGCAGGAGATTATCCTCGAGGTCGAACAGGGTATCCATGGAGATGTTGAGCGGGAACGCCTCTACCTCGTCGTCCTCGTTGAAACGGAAACATGTGATGCCGCCGTAGGCGGCGATGTACTGATCCTGCTTTCCTATCGGCTCCTTGAGCCGGTTGATCTCGATGTCGCACGCGATGGCGGCCAGTTCACTCGGGTGGAGCAGCTTCCTTCTGTGGGCATACAGCGCCTTCAGCAACGCAGTAGAAAAACTTCCGGACGACCCGAGGCCAGTGCCCGACGGGATGTCGGCAAGGGTGGTGATCTCCAGTTGGGGGGTCTTGAAGTCCAGAATCCGGATCGCCTCGCGAATGATCGGGTGCTTCACCGCATCAACTTGCTCCACGTGCTCGAGCTTCGAATACTTAAGGAAGATGCCGGGCACGAATGGACGCATTATGGTCACGTACACGTACTTGTCGATCGCCGCCGCGATCAGGAATCCTCCATGGTCGCGGTAGTACGAAGGGAGATCGGTCCCCCCACCTCCAAGGGTGATCCGCAGAGGGCTACGGGCGATGATCATAATCGGACTCCGCGTATATTATTTCGACGACAGCAAGCGCGGCCCGGGCGTCTGACAAACCCGCTCGAGGTGTGCGGCCCAACTGTATGTCTTCCATGAATTCCGTGAATTCCACCACCCACGAATCGTCCGCCGTCGGGTACTCCCAGATCGTCGTCTCCGGGGGGCCCATCTGCGGGAGCATCTTATAGAAAGCGAGCCGCTCGACCCCGTAGCTGCCTCCCAACCCTTCGATGTGGAGCTTTGCTTCCCGCCCGTAGATCTCCAAGGAGAAGAGATTCTTCCACTCGGTGCAGCTCACGTGCAGAAATGCGGATTGTCCTCCAGAGGTTTTCAGCAAGAGGAAAGCGTTGTCGTCCACCGGCATCTTCCAGTAGTACGTATGGGCAGATCCCGAAACCTCGGTGAAATCCCCGAGGAAACCGCGGGCAAGATCGATCAGGTGAACCCCTTGGTCGATCAATTCTCCGCCACCCGACAGCTTGGGATCCGCGCGCCATTCTTTCTCATACCCGATACGTCCGCCATGGCCGTACCGTCCGCGGACAAACATCATCTCCCCCAACACCTCAGCCTCGAACAGTTCCCGCGCCTTGCGCAGAGCGGGGTGGTACCGGTGGTTGAACCCTACGCGTACCGACCGATCGTACTTGCGGGCAGCATCGATGACCGCATCCAACTCCTTCACATTCCGGGCGGCCGGCTTCTCCACCAAGACGTGCTTCCCGGCAGCAAGCGACGCAACAGTTACTTCCGCCAAGGAGTCGTTCGTAGTGGCTACAATCACTACGTCGACATCGTCGCGCTCAACGGCAGTGCGCCACTCCGCCTCCGCGACGGCGCCGGGAACCGATCCGGCCAACGCCCGAGCCCGATCCAGCGAAAGGTCAGCGCAGGTGACAAGCCTCGCCCTGGCGAGGGCAGCGGCGCGCTTTCGACCGATCAGCCCGCAGCCGACGATGGCTACCCCCATCGGACGGTCAACCATCGTGATCCCCCCATCGCAATCCGCGATCCCTCGGAACGACCCGGCGCAACGTGTACACATCCGTGTTTCGAAGATCGGAGAGGCGGTCCGGAAGCTTCTCCCACGGATCCCAGGCGGCGCTGATCAACTTTCCCGTGATTCCATCGCTGGCTGCAGATCCGAGGAATACTGCGAGCGAAGCCCCTTTCTCGAGCGGCGTCCCGCCCTGCTCCTTTAAATGGATCATCCTCTCATGGAAAGCGCTCCCGACCCTCTCCGGGCCGGCCGCCAGGAGTTCGTCCATCATCCGGGTGTTCAGTGCCCCGGGAGCGATGGAGTTTACGTCAACCCCGCAGGGACGCAGTTCCTCGGCGAGCGTCTCGGTAAAACGCACCACGGCAGCTTTAGAAGCTGCATATGCGCTGATCCGAGGAAGAGGATTCGTTGCACCGCCTCCAGAAAGCTGGATGATCTTGCCGTATCCGTACTGGCGCAAATGAGGAACCACCGCGCGACACATCAGCACAGAGCCGTACAGGTTGATTTCGATGGTCCGCGTCCATTCCTGCCACTCCACTTCTTCGGAAAGTCCCATGGGACCGTATACGCCGGCATTATTTACAAGGATGTGAAGGCGGGAAAATGCCCCAAGCGCAGCAGCCATGATTATTTTCACATCCGTGGGGTTTGACACGTCCCCAGCCTGGGCAAGAACGATCTGACCCGGCGCAGCGATGGCAAGCGTCTCTTCTCTTGCCTTCTCCAGGATGTCCTCATTGCGAGCGCAGAGAAAAACATTCGCCCCTGCCCGTACGTATGCCCGGGCAATCTCCAGGCCGAGCCCCTGGTTTGCCCCGGTGATGATCGCATTGCGGCTCTCCAGTTCCCGGTTCATGGACATGGCTTCCCGACCGCGATGTAACGAACCCGCGGATCCGCACCCAGGGTCTTCACGAGAAAACGGTTCGCATCAACTACGATCGGTTCCTTCATTCTGTCGACCACGGTCTTCGCTTCGACCGATAAATACTCCGGCCACTCCGTGGAAACCACCAAGGCGTTCGATTCATCTAGGGTATCCTCTGGGGTGCGACAAATGGTTAGGATCCGGGACAAGTCGGGGGGTAACGTTTTCACGGCCGGATCGTGAGCCCTGACAGACACGCCATGTTGCGCCAACCAACGGCACAACTCCACCGAGGCGGAACGACGCAGGGTGTCGGTGGCAGGTTTGTAGGTCAATCCCCAGACGGACACCGTCTTCCCCCTCAGTTCTACAAGAATCTCCTGGATTTTCCTTTGCGGCCATTGCCGGTGGACATCGTTGCTGGTCTTAACCGCGGAGAACAGGGGGGTTGGATGGTGCCCACTTGAGCCAATCTCCGCAAGAAAAGAAATATCCCGCGCCAGAGTCCCTCCCGCAAACGCTCCCCCGGGAGAAAGATACGCCTTTTGGCCAATGCGGGGTTCGGATTTCAAACCACACTCTACTTCCTTGGCGTCTGCCCCGACGAGTTCGCAGAGAGATGCGAGCTCGTTGGCAAAAGCGACGGAGGTCGCGAGGAAGGCGTTGAGCGCGTGCTTGGTCATCTCCGCGGACTCCACCGACATCCATTCGATGTGGTCAGTAAACGGAGAGAGAAGCCGGTCAATGCGCTCCCGATCCGCTTCCGAACGAATCCCCACCACCACGCGATCCGGACGGGTGAAGGCAGCGATGGCTTTCCCAAGCCGAAGGTTTTCCGGCGAGTAGGCGAAGGAAACCTGCTTCCCGGGGCATGCGGCGCGGCACATCGATTCGAGGCGGGCGGTCGACCCTGCCGGCAGTTGGGAAGAGATCAACATTAGCGCCCCCTGCTCGATGTACGGGAACACCCGGGCGATCCGCTCTACGACAAATTCCACGTCGGCCTTGTCGTCATCGTCCACGGGGGTATCGTAGGTAATCCAGACGACCTGTGTCCCTTTCACCGCATCAGGAAGGTCCTTGGTGAAAGAGAGATGTCCGCCCGCCAAACCATGCCGGATCAACTCATCGAGGCCCGGTTCGAATATTGGAAGAATCCCCTGCTGAAGACCTCCCACTGTTTCCTCATCGAATTCGATGCCGACGACCTTATGGCCTGCTTGCGCGAGGCACGCTGCAGTGACGATACCAAGATGCCAAAGCCCGAGGACGCAGACGTTCACCCCCGGGCCTCGAACACCCACGGATTCGCCTGAAGGTATTCCAGCGTTCGATGGATCCCATCCCGGATTGTCAGGTTCGGTTTCCATCCCAGCGACCGGAGCTTCGAGCAATCGAGGAATATGAACGGGGAATCGCCGATCCACCCACGCTCCCCTCCGGAGAATTCAAGAATAGGAGAAACTCCAAGAGCCGTTGTGATCCACCCGATCGAGTCGGTAACCTGACAGTATTCATCCGTGCCCAGGTTGAAAACGTGGACCCTTCCTTTCGATCGATCGATCGCCAGAAGCATGGCATCAATGCAATCCTGGATGTATAGGTAGGACTTCCGCTGTTTCCCGTTCCCAAGGACATGCAGCCGCGACGGGTCCGCAAGCAGCTTCTTGTAGAAGTCGAACACATGCCCATGGGTGTACCGTTCCCCGAGGATCGAAACGAACCGGAAGATGTATCCCTTGAACCCGTATCCCTCGCAGTACGCCTGAATGAGCCCTTCGCCGGCAAGCTTTGATGCCGCATAAAGCGAGGTCTGAATGGGGAACGACACGTTCTCGGGCGTGGGGAAGATGTCCGGCTCTCCGTACACGGAACCGGTAGAAGAAAAAGCGATTCTCCGGATCCCGTTCGCGCGCATCGCCTCGAGGACGTTGAACGTGGCCACCGTATTTTGCTCCAAGTCCTTCAGGGGGTGCTCCAAGCCGAACCGGACATCCGCATTGGCGGCCAAGTGAAAAACGAAATCCGCACCATTCATGCTGTCCAGAAGGAAATCCGGATCAAGGACGTCGCCGCGCACGAGCCGGAAACCGGGAGACCGAAGGGAGTCCTCGAGAAAACGTTCCTGGCCCGTGGAAAAGTTGTCGTACGCAACGACGGAATGGCCGTCGGCGAGGAGGCGATCCGTCAGGTTGCTGCCGATGAATCCAGCGCCTCCCGTTACGAAAAACTTCATGCATTTCACTCCGGGAGCGGCGGATTGGGGATGGCCCGGCTAACCACCGACGCCGCATGCTCGTCCGCCAGATGCGCATCCGCAGGATCGCCGCGCCGGAATCCCGGCCAGAACGGCGCATCGTCCTTCCCTTCCACTGGTGTCTTCCCCTTGATAAGAAACCGCTCCACGAGGGCCCACTCCCGTCGCATGTGGTCACCCCATGACAACCCTATGGAGATGCACCGGGAGTGACCGATCGCCGCCACCTCTCTCCGCTCACTTTCAATTGCGAGGTAGTGCTTCGCTTTTTCGACCAGTTCCTGCTCATGCCGGAAGAGTGCGGCCCCGATCCCGTCCCCGTAAAGGTACTCGTGCTCGGCCGTATGCTCCGCCAGCAGGAACGTACCGATCGACGGGATCTCGAAGGACCGACCGGTCGACTCATTCCGGTTTCTCCGGGACAAGAAGCAAAGGGCAATCTTCGCAGAAGCGATCGTGTTCACGTAATTCGGGTGGGATAGTGGTTTCGCGGAGCGGAACCGCGGGTCTTTCGATTTCCACCAATTATGTCCCCACACCTTCACGTCCATTCCTGCCTTCCGCAGAGCGGTGACGTATCGCTCGGAATGCGGTTCAAAGTGGCCGACGAACACGATCTCGTGAAGAAACGGGAGATTGCTTCCAGAGGGAGGAAGATGGTAATCCTGATCGTACCCCATTCCGACCCGGAATATGTTTGAGAGTCCATTTTTGCTCATTTCCAGGACATTCCATCGGTTCGTCGTCATGTGGAGGTCATACAATCCCATGCCCATCCGATGCAGCCAGAAGAAAGACCCCTTCCCGTGGATGTCGTCGGTGTGATGGTGCACGACAAACTGTGCGTACTTCTTCAAACGGCGCAGGGTCGTCGGGTATACCCAAATCCCCTTGTCGATCCAGATGACATCCGGAGCGCAGGAGGCAGCCCTCTTCAGGATGGCGACGTTCATCTCAACCGCTGAAGGGGTCAGATACGTTCTTAACGTCAGGGAGTTGAGCGCACGAAACCGGCTCGATGTTAAAGGGGATGTGTCCAGAACGTCCACATCAAGCCCGAGTGCCTTGAGCCCGTTCACTCGAGAAAGACAGGAGCTCCCCTGGCTCATTGGACCCACATGCAGTACACGCCGCAAAATCATCTTCCCTTAGCTCACCGCGGGGATCCGGATTGTTGGGCGGCTATAGAACTTCAAATTCCGACCCAGAAGACCGTGCCTTCCCAATTCGCCACGAAAAGTGTGTCAAGAAGCTTTTTCCTCCCCCTGAAGCAGGTACACAATCGTAGTATCCCAACAACCCAACGCCGGGCATGTACTGATTCTGCGGTCCTTATTCTGGAAGTTGTCCTAATACCATAATTGTCCCACGGACGTGCCGGACGTTCTTTAGCTGCACGGCAATTTCGCGCACATGCTTCGTAACACCAGACCACCATGCTGTTTGGCGGTAGTCATGCCAACCGATCCATCCGCCTGGACGGCACAACCGCAACGCGTGTGCTGTGTCCGCTAGAACGAATGGATATTCATGACAGCCATCAACCCAGACAAAATCGCACTTGCCGTGCCATGGCGAGTAGTCAAACAACGTTGAATCACCAACCAACTGCACAATTTTGCTGGCCTCTTGCGTACCGATATAGTCCTTTCCAATGAGGTGCTGAACCTGCTCCTGCGGTAAATCAATCGTTAAAACTCGCGCTGTCTCGGGTGAGTTGGCTGCCAGAATACGGGTAGTACGCCCGATAAAAGTGCCAATCTCGAAAATATTATTTGGTCTAAGACTCCGCGCCACGTGCGCCAGTACCCCCAACTCCAGCAGGCTCTGTGTCGCGCCACCAGCTCGGATGTGGAAGGAACCATTTAGGATTACCTCATCTGTCCCTGGAAACAGATCCGCAATTTCTACACTCCCGAGTACCGGATCGTTTTCTTCTATATCGCATGCATCAAGTACTTGATGGATGAATCGCTGGCTTCCCTTCGGGTTCAAAATGCAAGAAAGCGTGCTGCGGTATATTGTTCGCGGTAGCGCCCGTGAATACGTCACTGCAAATTCATGAGTAAAATTCGCTATTGTCATCTGCAAACCTCTTTCAACCTAATTAAAAACATTTCTCTTCACGACTTTCCGGTTTTTTAATAGATTCAACAAGTTTTCTGGTTCAGCCTGATTTTATTTCTTACGACAAATTATTTCCTTCATATTTATTTCTTTCGTAATTCGAAGAAATATATTCATCATCTTACCTTCTTGCTTCCAGAACAAAGAAATACCCGACTAAATATCCCGCCACCAGAATTACCTGTCTCCACAATGGTCCAGAAAACTAATAGAAGTCGGATGGCATACCACAGGCAATAACGAACCGTGGAATTAAAACTGTACCCATAAGGAACAGGGCCTTGTTCACGGGCCTCGATACCCTGGAAACCGCAAAGACCCATAACACGGGCAAGGGAGTTCGAGTTGAAGCAAATCTCATGCGTGAAATCACCGTAACGAATTACACCTCCCCATGGGCTGTCGGCATTCGGGGTTTGCAGGATTAACCGGCCACCATGTTTCAAGGCGCCACGACATCCATCAAGAAAACGTAGTGCTTCGTCCTTCCGGAAATGCTCGATTATATCCATTCCAAGAATCACGTCGAAGCAATCCGGGTGGCGGGAAAGAAAATCGATCGCATCTGATTCCTCAACATCCAGAATAACTTGCCGTGCCAAGCGTACCTGTTCCGGGCTGGTATCTACCCCCTTCAGGCACTTGTACCCGCGTTCTTTGAGAAAATGCAGAAGTTTCCCGCCACCGCAAGCCATGTCAACAATTTTCGCTGCTTTGTCCTCCGGTAACCAACCGCGTAAAAAGTAGTCATACGCCTTCCCCCATCGCCGAGAGCCGGCCTCGTCAAAAACATCCTTGGCGTCCTGGAAACGGGTGGCATAATCCGCATAGATCCGTGATCTGTAATCGGAACCACTCAATGAGGTCTCCCCATCACCCTTTCAAGTTTGAAGATCATTCCTCAACTCGCTTCATAGTCATCGCCCAATATGCAAGAGAGTCAACCCAACATCTGCAATGCCATTTTTCTCGCCTGCCGGATTCAGGATCCATTTGGCAGTAACAATATGGCTTTGAAAGAAACCGGGGCGTCGGAAAAGGGAAATATTTGCTTTACCTGTATGCGTACCGGTGGTCCGATCCCAACAGGTCGTCTTCATGCTCCAAGAGCCCGAATTCGCCCAGCAGACCAGGCATTATGTTCCCATCGTTCCGGTTGTACGCAAACAACATCTTTTCCGCCCCGAAAAACTTTTCCCCGGCAACTGCCGATTGTACCTGCAGAGGACTCTCCGTGAGAGCCCAGGTGGACAGGAAAGCGTCGCAACGGATCTTCGGATTCCCCAGGCAGGCTCTCCTGCTGTCGAGAAGATTCACCTTGCCCCTTTCAATCCTCCCGTCCTCACCAACGGTACGGACGGACTCAGGACCTTCGACACTGTAGAGGTAAATGTACTGGAGCGACAAGAGTTCGGGGAGGTCGATAATGATATACGTCACATCCGACCGGACTTTTCGCACGATCCTCGCCATGTTCCCGTAGCCTCCACCCCATTCGACGATGATTTCAGCATCCCACATGCGGGATCCAGTCAGGCGGGTGTAAACGGCCAAGTGAGAGGCGTGGTGCGCACGGTTCGCGGATGTACGAAAGTGAAAATCCGTAATTTTCGGCAAACCGATAATGTCCTCCCGAAGGATTTTCTCTGCTATTTCCAGCCCGAAAATCTCTACTACTCGAAGAATCCTCGGATGGCTAACAGCGATCCCCCGGTTCCGGCAATACACCATGGTCTCTGATATCTGCTTGACCGCGAGGAATCCTAGCGGCACACCACTCGAGAACTCTCTACTTATATTCAACGCCCACTCGATCCATGCATACGACGGATTGATTCCTGTTGACCTGCCAATCCCGTATTGTATCCTTCCCAATATTTCTAAGTAGTTATCCTTTATCTGACGAAATCGGCTCAGTTGATCCGGATCCTTGATCCCTGGACGGGCAATCAACTGGAACGCTTCCCCAAACGCCGATATCGTCAATTTTTCGATCAGGTTCATGAAATAGATTCGGTTGGAACCTTCCGATTAAATTTGAAATATAAGTGTAAGAAATTGCAAGAAACTTAAATTACATGCCAATCTTCGGGTATCCAGTTTTGATTAAAACGATAACCTTGTCTTGGCGCACAAACGATTTTTTCGGTATTTTCACACAACCACGCCCCCCACCAACTGAAAGTGCTATCTGCAATAATAAAATGCTTACATTGAGTCATAAGCCATAAATCTTCATAATTCTTTGCTTCCCCGGAAACTGTATTGTGTGTAACAAAGACTCCGGGATATGAAATATTAATGTTGTCTTGTAGCCATTGTGGGCAATCAGCGAAGAAGAAAAAGACGGGATTTTTAACATTCTTAATCATATAATTAATTGCACAATTATAATATTTCATTCCTAGGGATTGTATTGTAGTAAGAGGCTGTTGGTTTTCTACATTCCCAACACCATGTAGACGCCGAACATGTACACAGATAGCATTCTCATTGCGTATCGTTTCAGCTAACACTATATTCTCTGCATCATGTTGTGTTGTAATTATCATTTCTTTTCGAATTTCTGTTTCGATGTGTTTAAAATATTTTTCGCTCTGCCAATATCCATCTAAATACACATCAAATATTGGTTTATTTTTTAATATTTCATCCATTATCTTTCCAGATTCTTTTGATTCGTTAATATAAATGCGGTACTTCATCGGGAAACAATTTGAAATATTCCGATTAATAACTCTACGAAACCTCCCAAAATGTCCGATATAGGAATCATAATGAGAACATGTTTCAATATTTACATTAAAATGATGTAGTACGGATTTACCACGTTGGTAATAATCCCTTATGCTACCAGATATTGTGTCAAATTTCAGTGGTATATTATGTTTTGACGAAATCCCTCGCGCAGCAGCATAAATAAATAACTGATTTCCCAACCCTCCCTTTATGCGTGCGACGATCATGCAGAATTCTTAATCTCTCTCATCTTACCGATAAAACTCTTTAGTTCACTTAATATTACGTTTTTACCATAAAGATATGAACCTGCTCTATTCCAGAATAATGCATGTTTTGAATGCATATCATAAGCAAATGGAGGCGGTGAAATAATATTTTTATAATCAATATTAAAAGCCTTTATTGCGATTTCTTTCACAGATATTGGTTCCGAAGCTATGTTTAAATATTTTATGCCATACTTAAGCGCAACATTTATGTCACGCCAAATGTTATCCAGATTATAAAACTGCATGATACCGTCTTGATGGACAAATGATGGCTGATTATGTAGCAAATCATAAATGTAGTTCTTGCGCAATCCCATTCCAAATAGTCCAGGCAGTCGTACTACAAGGGTATCGAATCTGTTTTCTACAAACAACTCCAATAAGCGACGATGTTTACTATAGGGGCTGAGAATTTCCAAATTTATCGGCGTATCTTCATCCACCATACGAGCTTCTGGATAAACATCGATTGTGGATATTAAAATTAGTTTTCTGGTTTGTATTTTTCCCAGAACATGAAACAGTTTTTTAAGAGATATTAAATCATCTTCTGGATATTTATTGGCACGCCATTTCATACTATGCGGTGCTGCGCAAACCACTATATCAAACATTCCAATATCAGCCATAGTATCTATATTTATGCTATTATAAACACGATCAAAATTTGTTTGCCTGATAATATTGCCTCCAACAAAACCCGTATAACCTATAAGAGCTCGCGGCATGAAATTGGAATCCATCATTATAGACTAAGTAAAATTCATAATATGTCATATGCCTGGACTGCATCAATTATTCTATCAACATCATCATTTTTTAAATCAGCGTGAAGCGGAATAAGAATTACATCTTCTTCTGCCCGTGCAGTATTAGGTAGTTCACGGATTCCACCAAAGATACTATAACGATCATTGCGACGATTGTTTACATTCACCATAATTCCTTTTTCCCGCATAAATATTGAAAATTTAAGGCGATTATCAGCATGAATAGGGAATATTTGATAATTTGGAGTACGATCCCGAGCATATTCCATCAGTTTGATTTTACGTAAACCATTAAGTTCTTTTCTATATTTATCGCCAATATATTTTCGCCTATTGTAAGGTATATCAAAATTATCAATACCGACAATTCCAAGCGTTGCAGTAATATCATTCATGTTATACTTAAAGCCTAACATATCAATTCGCTCAGGTAATGGATCCAACAGGTTCGTCTTCTTATCATCGCGATCGACTCCAAACCAAACAAGTTTTTTTAATTTATTATAATATTCCTCGTTTTTAGTGGCTATAACTCCGCCATCTCCAGAAGTTATTATTTTTATCACTTGAAGTGAAAAAGTAATAATATCTCCCCTTGAACCGATATATGATCCCTTATATTTCGATCCGAGAGCGTGAGCTGAATCCTCGATAACAGGCAGCCCATATTTTTTCCCTATAGCCCACAACTCATCCATATCGCAAGGAAGCCCACCGTAATGCACACAGACAATTGCCTTGGTTTTTTTGCTAATTTTTGATTCAACACTTTGCGGATCAATATTGAGAGTATTATATTGAATGTCCGCAAAAACCGGATTTGCGCCTTGTTCGAGGATAGCTGTATTCGTTGCTATAAAAGTATATGGAGTACTAATGACCTCATCTCCAGGACCGATACCAAGTGCCGCGTAACTTGCGCGAAGAGCAGCCGTGCCACTTGTACAGGCAACACAATATTGAATATTGAATTTATCGCTGATCTTTTTACGAAACAATTTTTCCTGAATTCCTGTGTTAATCCATTTGGATCGAAGAATCTCTTTCACGGCTTCGCCAGCTTCTTCAGGTATGTATGTTGACCAAAGCCGTATCAAAGTATCATTCAATTCAAAATCTTTGTTGCCCATACATTCTCCCAATAACATTTTGTTATAATATTGCTTTGTAATATTCCACTGTGTCTTTTATGCCTTTTCTATGATCATAAAAATGATACTCAGGAAATAGTGTTCTAAATTTATTATCATCTAATATCTTGAAGGGTGCTCCATCTTGATATTTCGTATTAAATACCAAGTTCCCAGTATAACCAACTTCCTCGGCAATCATTCCTGCCGATTCTCTTATAGAATATCCTCGATTCTGAGCAATATTTACCGGATATATCAAATCATTCTCTAGCGTAAGACCAAGTTCCAAAATGCGTACAATGTCTTTTATATATCCCCACTCTCGAATAGGAGAACCACTACCCCATATTTCGAATTGCGCCGCATTATCTCGTTGTGCAAGAATCATCCTTATAATCATACCGTTTAATGCATGCGTCCTATTAGGATCAGTATAATCTCCCGGTCCGAATATATTCGGAACCAAATAATTTATTGAATTTATTCCATATTGCCGCTTGAAATTTTTCGATATAACATAAATAAATCGTTTTGCATTGCCGTATGAAAATACAGAATCATGTACTTCGCCATTCCACCACTCCGGTTCGTAATGCTTATTCGCATCACCAGGATATGAACAATTTGACAAAGGGTTAATTATACGGGTTTTTTGGCAATTATCCGTTACAGCTTTATAGATATTTAATGCCATTTGAATATTATCGTACACAATGTCTGCAGCGTATTGGGTTACATAATGAATGCTCCCAACGTGAGCGGCCAGATTAATTATTGCGTCTGGATGTTCTTCATGAAAGCATTTTCTGACCTGCGCTAAATCACGAAGGTCCAATCCATTGTGCCGTGAAAACGCAATAACTTCATGAGTTGATTCTTTCAATATCTCACAGAGGTTTCTTCCAACAAACCCATGCCCACCTAAAATCAGTACTTTCATTCACCCCCCCGATTCTCTTCTACATCTTTCATTAGTTATACATTCCTATATTTATTATTGTGTTCAAGAACAGGGATTGCGCGCAACATTTGATCAATCCCCTCTTCAACTGATATATTTGCTTTATAACCAAGAGTGTTTATTTTATCATAACTGACCACGTAATCACGCCTGTCTTTATCTTCATTAATATCCGCAAAATGAAGATAATAATCAATTTTCCTTTTAATTAATAGAGCAATATCTTCCTTATTGTAGTTGTTGCTGCTATCCCCAACATTGTATACTTCACCTATCATCTTATTCATATTCTCTAAAGCAAAAACAAAACTCGTAGCCATATCATCAACATGTATGAATGTTCGTTTAAATTCCTTTTCGAACATAATAAGATATTTATTAATAGCTGCTTCATACACAAAATCATTTATCAAAAGATCTAACCGAGTGCGTGGAGATAAACCAAATGCCGTTGCAAACCTGTATGCAATTGTTGTATTGTGTTCAAGTAACCAAGACTCTGCCTGCGTTTTTGTCTTTCCATAAAGGCTAATAGGATTCAAAGGAGTTTCTTCAGTACAAATACCATCGACGCTTCCATAATTGCTTCCGGTAGAAGCGTATATAATTGCTTGATTCTTAGACAATAAACGGGAAATATTTTTTGTGGCTTCCAGATTCGTGCTTCGTGCCAGATCTTGATCTTTTTCACAGGCGGGAAACCCTACAATAGCTGCTAAATGGATAATACAATCACAATCGCGAACAAGCTTTTTCATTAATAATTCATCGCGAACGTCTCCTTTGATAAAATTAAAGTTTTTTTCTTTGAAGTAATTTATCATTGTGTACCCATTATCATACATAAGGCGGTCAACGACATTAACTGTATATCCTTTCCTTAATAGATGCCCTACAAGAGTCGACCCAACATAACCTGCGCCACCGGTTACAAGTATTCGTTCCATATCCTTTCCTCCTTATTTACCGTTTCGCCATATAATATATCCTTGTTATAAATTAGATCTACTTGCCAAAAGACAAACGACTCCTTGTACGCACTTCTGTGCCGTCCTAGAAACAGCGTCGTTAATTATATGTCCACTCAATGCGTACTGGAATTGAATTGCAAGACACTCGAACGGGTGATAACCAATATCCATACAAAGTATACAGCAGCAATGATAATGCTTGCCACTACGACTCCAGGTATGCCAAACAGTGCGGCACCAAGGAAGTTTAAACCGACGCCGAGAATGCCTGTACCAATCTTTGGCATCAACAGAGCCCTGGTCGCAAGAGAACTCATCAGATTAAGAGAGGCGGCCTGACCCGCGGCGAAAAGACCCCCCGCTAACGCCATCCATGGTAGCAAGTAAGCAACAGACGCATATTCCGGGGCCACAAAAATCCGAAAAATCGGGTCGTGATACACAGCAGCCGTCACGAATACAACGGCAGTCAATCCGAGGGTGCCAAAGGTTAGGAGCCGATTGGTCATATTGACCTGTACCATCCGCGACGTGTTTGAAGTGTCTCCAGCTCGTTGAAACAACACTGGCCCAACGAGTTGGGCCATAAGGCCCGCTGCGGTGGAGACGGAAGAGTACCCGATCTGGTATAGAGCAGCGTATAGCCCTACATCTCGGTTTGAGACGAACACTTGTAATCCCCAACGATCGGAAGCCATTTGTGCCCACGTCAATATGCCCCATGTGGCGAAGGGCCATGCGTAGATAAACATCCGTGTGTCCCAACATTGATGGGGCATTCCTTCCTCACCCCTGATGTTGTCTGTTGCCCGCAACGTACGACGGAATAGTAAAAATTGTGAAAGAAGCACCAATAGGGTCGCCAGCACATATCCCAACATGGCCACCACGCTGGTGGGACCAAGCCATAGCACCAATCCTGCCGCGGCCAAAAACCGTCCCCAA
>Ga0180073_1000014_pt1 | contig 15435 bp, 15 predicted proteins | sample EasRiv333_16_10D_FD_123010 | JGI IMG/M metagenome (GOLD analysis project Ga0180073, IMG submission 123010) | Soil microbial communities from meander-bound floodplain in the East River, Colorado, USA - East River metaG ERMLT333_16_10D | ecosystem: Environmental > Terrestrial > Soil > Floodplain ...
CCGGGCGAGACGCTGATCTGATCGATCTGCACCTGCTGGATCGTGTAGTCGCCCAGGATCCCGAGCCCGGGGAGATCGACGTGGATCGTCTTGCCCGTGCCGGTCTGCGGATCCCGCGAGACGTACGTGAGCGTCTCGATCGGCCGCGCGAAGAGCGCGAGATCGGCCACGCCCGTGGCGTGCGCCATGCTGTAGTCCAGCTTCGGGTCGCGGATGACGTGGACGTAGATCCCATCGGAGCCGGCCCCCTCGAGCGCCGCGAGGTCGGCCTGCGCGGCCAGGTCGTCGACCCGCTCGAGCACGGCCACGGGATCGCCGCGCGCGATCGGGGCCGTACTAATCACACCAATAATCATCGGCGTCGCGATCACCTCATCGCCGGACTTGAGCGGTGCCACGAGCGAGCCTGGGCCGCTGGCCGGGATGCCCGTCAGCGTGGAGCCGCTGATCCCGCTATACCGGATGATCTGACTCCCCGACGTGATCCAGCCGCCGGCGGCCCGGAAGGGCCAGGTGGCGGCGACCAGCAGCGTCGTCGTCCCCGGGAGCGCCCCGATCGTACTCACCGTCGGCGCGACATCGCCCAGTTTGTCCTCGTCCTTGTCGTCGGTGTGCGTCGCCGTCGTGTTGTCCTTCAGCTCGACGACGAAGCGATAGACGCCGGCCGCATCGCGGCGATAGAGGCGCCGCCCCGTGATCGAGGCCGGCCCGATCGGAATCGACGACACGAGCACGACGGACGCGCCCGCGTCGTTCGCGTTCGGCGCAATGCGCCCGAGCTCGCTGTCCCGCTTCTCGTCGAGCAGGCTCCCCGCGGCGTTCCCGTTCACCTGGCCCACCAAGAAGAGACTCCCCGCCGCGCCCGCCTTCGTGCGGTACAGGCGGCGGCTCGTCGTGCCCGCCGGCCCGACGGGCAGGGCCACGTCCGCATTGAGCCCGCCCGCCGTACTCACCAGGGCCGGCCCCGCCCCCGACAGCCCCTCGTCGGGGGTGTCGTCGACATAACTCGTCGTCGTGTTCTCCGGGAGCTCGGCGAGCTGGTGATACGTCGCCTCGCCGGCCTTCGTCCGGTAGATCCGTCGCGCCAGGGTGCCGGACGGCCCGAGCGCCACGGTCACGCCGTGCCGCTGGCCGCCGGCGGTGTGCACGACGGGCAGCGAGGCCGTGAGCGCATCGTCGGGGACGTTGTCGGTGTACGTCGAGGTCGTGTTGTCGGCGAGCTCGCCGACGAGGAAGTAACTCGCGCCGCCCGCCTTCGTGCGGTAAAGGCGCCGCGCGACGACGCCGCTCGGCCCGATCGCGATCGCCGAGACCGCGAACCGTTCGCCGTTCGTGTTGAAGTACGGCGCGGGGGCGGTGAGGGCACTGTCTGGGACCACGTCGACGAAACTCGTGATGCCGTTGGCGATTTCGCCGACAAGGTAGTAACTCGAGCCGCCGACCTTCGTCCGATAAATCCGGCGCGCCACCGTGTCCGCGGGCCCGGCCTGAATGAACGCGATCGACATGCCGCGCCCCATCGTCGGTTGCGGATTGCCCGCGGGGCCGGTCTGGGTGGTCTGGGTGAACGTCGTGACGTTGTTCGGCATCTCCGCGATCTTGTAGAGCACGCCGCCGCTGGCATTGCTCCCGCTCGTGTAGAGATTCCAGCCGCAGCCCGCGGGGAGGCCGTTACAGGTGACGTTGAACACGGTCGTCTGCACCGTCGTCCGCGCCGACATCGCCGATTCGCCCCACATCGGGTGCACGTACGTCACGGCATAGTCGATCAGGTACCCGCCGCCCGACTGGCTCACGGAGGGCGCGGCGGCCGGCATCAGCGTCGGCGCGATCGAGGCCGGCCCGCCGAGCGTCTCCCCGTACGCGGTGACATAGCTGATCCGATAGCTGTACGTCCCGACGAGCGGCCCCACCCCCGAGGTGCCCAGGGTCGCGGTCCCGCTCCACGCGCCGGCGCTCGCCGTCCGGGCCTGGGCGGTGCCGCCGGTCGTCTCCCCGAGCGCCGTCACAAACGTGACGCGGTAACTGTAGGTGCCGATGAGGATCCCCACCCCGCCCGCGTTCAGGGTCGGGCCCGTCGGCGCCGCCAGGGCGATCGCCGTGCGCCCCGCCGCGGGCCCAGGAAGCGTCTCCCCATGCGCCGTGACAAAGGCCACCCGGTAGCTGAAGTCACCGATCAGGTGCCCGAGGCCGCTCGCGAGACCGACGCCCGGCGGTGCGCTGGGCGCCGCGAAGGGCGTGGCCGTGAAGGGCGCCGTCGGCCCCAGCGTCGTCTCCCCGCGCGCCGTGACGACGGTCGCGGCGTACAAGTAGCTCCCCGCCAGGCGGCCGACGCCGGCCACCGCCGCCGGCGTGGGCGCACTGCCGGGCGCCGCGACCGGGATCCCCGTGACGCTATTCGAGGCGGGCCCGGGCAGCGTCTCGCCGATGGCGTTCTTGAACGTCACGACGTAATTGACGAGGCCGAGCACGCCGCCGACGCCGGTCGTGATCGCCGCCGCCGGGGTCCCCGCGGCGCCGGTCGGCGCTTCCTCCCCGCGCACCACGGAGCCGCTGCCGCCCGCAAACGTGCCGGTGTAGGGCATCCGGTACGGGCCGATCACCACTTCGAAGCCGCCGGTCGGGCGGTACCACGAGGCGTCCTCGACTGGAATCTCGGTCCCCCCCGCCGCGACGTCGGTCTGCGCGGTACTGCTGCCCCCCTGGACGAGCACCCGCGTGCGGATCTGCGAGAGGTCGTGCCCGAGCGTCACGGGCGGATCGAGCATCAAGCTCGGGAGCGTCGGGACGAGCGCATCGGGGGGCTGGGTCGTCTCCTCGAGGAAGGCGTGGACGATCTTGCCGTAGTCCACGTACCAGTACCCGCCGACCCGCGTCATGAGCTGGCGCAGGGCCTCGCCGAGATCGGCGTGGATGACATCGATCCCGCCGCTGACGATCGGGAGCCCGGCGGCGATGCCGGCCGCGGAGAACCCGGGCGCGAACGTCGTCACGAGATCGCTCGCGATCGCCGTGGCCGATTGCGCGTCATAGTGCCGCGTGATCTTGTCCGTGTTGAAGCGGCGCCACCAGTCCACACACCGCACCCGCCAGGCGTGCTGCGCTGGGCGCAGGTCGTACAGGGCCTCGACGTGATCGACGGTGCCCGCGAAGATCAAATCCGGGATCGCGAGACTCCCCAGGCCGATCGTGACGACCTGCCCCACGTGGGGCGGCGTGGTGTCGACGACGAAGTCGCACGTGTTCGGGCGGTCGTTGAGCTGGTCAGTGATCGCGAGCCAGGCGATCCGCATGTGGGGCGTGACGCCCCCGATCTCGATGTGGAGCTCGGTCGGGTCGGTCGTGGTGAACGACCACGTGACGCTCGAGACGGTGCCGCCGGCGTTGCGCGCCACGATGCGCCAGGCGTACGTGGTGCGGGCGTGGAGCAGCCCGGGCGGGTCGTAGAACGGGGCCGTCGTCTGCCCGCTAAACGGCGGCGTGGGCGCCGGCCCGAAATACACGTCATAGCTCAGCGCGTTCGCCGCGGCCGCCCACACGAGCAGCGTCGACGCCGAGACTTCGACGGCGCCGTCCGCCGGCGAGAGGAGCGTCGGCGCGGCGAGCGCCCACGTCGAGAACCCCCACGTCGGACTCGTGGACGGGCCGGCGTTATTGACGGCCTGGACACGCCACTGCACCACCGTGACGTTCGGGATCGGCCCGATCGGGTACGACGTCCCCGGGATGCCGGCCTCGACCACGGGGCCGCTGCCGGCGTCGACCGTCAGCGTGTAGGTGATGAGATCCAGCGTGGCCGGGGCGACCCAGGCGAGCGTGAGGCTATTCGGTTGGTGCGTCGCCCCGTGCGCGGGCGTCGGGGACGTGGGCGGGCTCGGGACCGCCGCGGTGAACGACCAGGTGGGCCCGCTGGTCGCCCCGAAGGTATTGCGGGCGACGATGCGCCAGTAATAGACCTGGCCGGCGGTCAGCGGCGGGAGCGCATAGGCGTCGGCCGGCTGCGCGCTACTGACCAGCGGCGGCGTCGCGCTCGTGCCGAAATAGACGTCGAAGTTCCCCGCGCCGACGCTGGCCCACGTCAGCGCCCAGGGCCCGCGGCTCGAGCCGTGCGCGGGACTCGGGGACGTGGGCGCCGGCGGCGGCGCCAGGAGCGCGTTCAGCCGCCCCGCATCAAGCCGGAGTTTCTGGAGGCGAGCCGGTGTCAGCGCGACTTGACCGGGACCGAGCGGCATCGCCGAACCTACCTCACGCGCCGGCCTGATAGATCGCCGTAAATTCGAGGTACGACGAGTTCGTCAGAAAGTTGTACGGGACCGCGCCCATGCCAATGCCGCCGGCCGGGACGACGTACTTGAGCAGACACTGCGACAGGCTGGCGAGGACGCTGCCGCCCACGCACGCATAGCTCGTCGACACGCCATCGCACGCACTGAAGTTCAGCACGCCGGGCGTGGTGCCGCAGGGCACCGGCAGCCCGGTGATGTAGAGATCTGGGGGGACCATCGTGCCCGCCGACACGAAGGACAAACGCCCCTGCGCGACCACCTTGCGCCCGATCTTGGTGTACGTCCCATCGCGCAGTCCGTACGTCACGCCGCTCCCCCCGTTGCCGCCCGTGATGCTCGGCGTCCACGGCCCTTCCCGGTACTCGTCCAGCGTCGTCACGCCCGCATTCGGCACGGGCGTCGAGGGAAAGATGAGCGCGCCGTTCGCCACCGACACGCCCCCGGTCACGGTGAGCAGCCCGCTCCGTGAGACTTGCAGCAGCGTGCCCTGTCCGAGGAGGAAGAACGCGCTGCCGATGTTGACGAGACGCACCAACTGATCGCCGGCGGGCGCGGCCGGGTCCACGAGCGCGACGTTCGGATACGTGCCGGTCAGCGTCAGGCCGGCTTGCGTGGCCTCGAGGGTGGCGCTCGGCGAGGCGGTGAGCGTGTCGCCATCCGTGAAGCGCGCGACCTGACCCGCGGCGGGCGATCCACTGCGGTCCACGATCGGCACCAGCGACGCGTCGACCACGTCCATGAGGGCGTCGACTTGCTCCTTGTTCCACACGGTGCCGATCGTCCCGCTGCCATCGTCATTGACGAGCGCGTTGTACCACGTGCGATCCAGCGGGTTCGCCATCGTTCAGACCCTCTCGCTCTCGGGTGACTAGACGCCCGTCCCGAGGAGCTGCTTGATCCACGTGGAGGCCTGCAGCGCCGCGGCGATCGCCGGCAGGTCGCCCACGTAAAAGCCCTTGATCGCGTTGATCTCGTCCTGCGTCAGCCCGAGGGTCACCAGGTCGGCGTCGGGCCATGTTTCGAGTTGCGCCTTGAAGTCGAGCCCGTCCTGCGCGATGTCCCGGAACACGGACGCGAGGGTGCCGGCGGTGGACTGGAGGTCGGCGGCGGTGAACTGTTTGCCTGCTTGCGTGATCGGCATGGTGGCGTCTGCTCCTTGTGGTCGTCAGGCCGTCGGCAGCTTGCGCTGCGTGCGCATCTGCCGGGTAATCTCGTCCATCACCTGGCGCGCGATGTCCTGGACCCCGCCGCCGGTGATCGTGAACGTGTTCGTGATCGTCGTCCCGCCGCCCCCGCCGGCCGCGGCGCCGAGCAGCCGGCCGGCCGACGGCATCGCCGTGGCCGCGAGGGATGATTGCTGCATGTCCTGGTAGGCGCGCGACACCTCGTCCGTGGCCGCCTGGGCGGGGGCGACCATCGACCGATCCAGCTTGCCGAACTGTTCGTCGATGCCCCGGATCATGTCGGGCACGTACGAGCCGCCGACGACGGCCTGATACATGGCCTTGAAGGCGTTGGCGATGGCGGTCGTCTTTTGCTTGACCCAGTCCACGATCCCGGTGAACTTGTCGACGAGCCACGTCTTGACGCCGGTATAGAGCTTCTGCGTGTACTCGACGATCGCGTCCCAGTTGTACACGACGACCCCCAGCACGGCCGCGATGGCGACCGTCCACCCGACCGGCCCGGTCAGCAGGGCGATGATGCCCGTGATCGCCGTCGTCAGGCCGGCGCCGATGCCCGTCGTGGACAGGATGGAGACCAGCGACGCCAGCGAGACCAGCACGGGGGCGATCACCGTCCCGATCCCCACGACCGCCACCGTGAACTTCTGCACACCCTCGGGCAGCTCGCGAAACGCCTTGAGCAGCCCCGAGAGGTTCTCCACCAGGACCTTGCCGATCATTTCCTGAAAATCAGACATCGTGTTGTTCAACTGCGCGACTTGCGCGGTATAGGTCTGCATTTCGTTCTGCGCCGCACTCCCGAATTTCTCGTTGATCGCCTGGAGCATCTCGGCCGTGTCCATGCCCGGCTTGATGCTGTCGCCGAGGGCGACTTTCAGCTTGCCGAGCGACTCGCCGCCCGAGCCGATCGCCTTCGCCACCATATTCGCGGCCGTCGCCAGATCGATTTTCATGCCGCTGGCGAGGTTGGTCACGGCCGTCAGCGCCAGCTGCATCTGTTCGGGGCCGACTCGGCCAATGGTCGTCAGCACGGCCTGCGTCGACGTGATGGCCTCGTCGGCGTACTTCGTCGTGTTCTGGAATTGCGTCGCCATCTCGCCGTAGGCCGCGATCACGGCCGGCGTGGCGTTGCCGGTCATCTCGAGCGCCGTCGTGAGCCGATTGACCGCTTCCTGTTCCTCGGCGAACGCCGCGATGAACGTCTGACTGGCGGCGACGGCGTCGGCGCCGACGCGGCGCAGGGTGCGCCCCATCTGCTCGGCCTGTTGCTGCGTCATGGACAGGCCGCGATCGGCGGCGGGCCCGAGCTCCTCGGCCGACAGCTTGAAGCCCTGCATGGCGCCGACGGCGTCCCGCGTCGCGCTCATGAAGGACGAAAAATCGGCGACGAACGTCGCACTCAGCGCCACGGGTCACCGCCGCGCGGCGCGCGCCTGTTCGTCGAGCAGATAGGCGACGAGCTCGTCATAGACGGGTTGCGGCAGGTCCTGCACATCGTCCCAGGTCCAGCCCATTACTCGACAGAGGTCAAAATCCTGTCGGGCCTGGCCGCTCCAGGCGGGGTTTTTTTTTCGGCCTCGAGCGCTGCGGCCGTCGCCGCCTGATGGTCTTGAATCGCCCGCTGCACCTCCAGGTAGGCGTCGCCGTCGATCGCGGCGAGCGCGGCGCGCACGGTCGCCGGCGGCTGGTCGGCAATGACGATCGGCCGGCCGTCGGCGTCGGCGAACGTCCAGTCGAGCAGATAGGCCAGCACGAGCGCCTCGCTGGCGGCGATCGGATCGAGCTCGATCGTCGCCGCGCCGGCCGTCACGGGGAGCGGTTTCATCGAGGCCCGCAGCATCTCCCGATACTCGCCGGCCGTGAGGTGCCGCTTGACGAGCAGTGAATCTTCCCGCGAGAGCGGCAGGCGGTCGGTCGCCTGGCGCCGCATCCGAATCGACATACCGGATCTACTCCTGCAGCTGGCCGAGCTGCGCTGTGAATTGCGTGCCGCGTTGCTCCCACGATCCCACCGGCCAGCGCCACGCGCCGGCCTTGTGCACGACGACAAACACCAGGTCCGGCTGCGTCAGCCACGCGGCGCTGACCGCCTCGATCGTCGCCGTCAGCCGCCAGCCGACGCTCGCCTCGACGGGCTGGATCCGCCAGCCCGTCAGGACCGCGGCGGTCTGGTACCCCCGCTTGATCTGGCCGAGCGCCCCGCTGACGGTGGCCCGCGGCGGGGTCACGGCACCGCCGCCGGCTCCAGCGTCCAATCGCCGGCGCCGACAAACTTCCCGCTGATCCTGACGGCGCCGTCGGCGGGACACTCGATGCTCGCCGACAGGTACGCCAGCCCGGTGAAGAAATGGGTCGGCGTCAGCGTCGACGGGACGAGCTCGAGCAACACCGGCACATCGCCGAGCGCGACGCGCAGGAAGGCCGGCGAAACCGTTTCATCCCACACGCCGCCAATTTCGCCCTCGATTGACGGGAGGCCCAGGACAAACCGCTTCGTCGCGTCACCGAAACAGGTCACGTCCTCCTTGTCTCGGTCCATGTCGAGCGAAAACGAATCGATTGCGGCGATGGGCGTCGCTGTCGAGCCGCCGGTCGGATCCATCTTGACTTGCCCTTTACTGCCGTGGTGTCGCATCGCGTCGGTCCTTTCGTCGGGTTACGCCGTCGGGTGGCTCAGGAGCTCGTACCGCCCGCCTTCTTGACGCCAGCGGGCCTGGTTTGTCGGGTCGATCGTGAGCGGCGGCGTGAAGTGCTCGATCCGCCGACAAACCATCGCCTGGTAGCCGGCCGGCGACAGATCGAGCGCCGCGTGGTGCAGGAGCTCGTCGATCCGCGCCGCGGCGCCCTGCGGCATCGCGCCATCGGTCATGCGGATCATCGCCTTGACCAGGTAGTCACTGCGCTCGTACAGCGTCGTGGCGTCGAGGCCCGGCTGATCGCGGTGATCGATGAGCACGACGACGACGACGGCCGTCGCGCCTTGCGGCGGCACGGCCCACCAGACGCCGTCCGGGCAGAGCGCCAGGAGCGCGGCATCCGCGGCGAGGTGGGCGACGAGCGCGTCATGCACGCGGACGGTGTCAGCCATCGCGCGTCTCCCCGCCGACAACCAGGCCGTGGGCCCGCACTCGGGCGATCACGGCGGCGGCGAAGGCCTCGCGGCCGCGCCGCGTCGCCGGCACAAACACCGGCCGCGGCGGCATGAAGGGGGTCCCGAACTCCACGAACGCGGCATACTCGGCGCCGACGACCACCCGCGATACGAGCCGCGCCGGCCCGGCGCCGCCGTCCCTGACGACCTGGACGCTCGCGCGCAGGGCGCCGGTCGCCACCGGGAGCGCGGCGCGCACCTGGTCGGCGGTCCGCTCGGCGATCGCGGCCTGGAGGGGTCGGGTTTCGGCCATCAGGTCGGGCGCCAGGCGCGCGAGCTCGCTGAGGAGCGCGTCGACGCCGTCGAGCCGCAGGACACTCGGCATGGGCGTCAGGCCTCGAGGTCGGCCAGCAGCTGCATCTCGACGCCGCGCGCGTCGACGTTGAGCACGCTTTTGACCTGATACACCCGGCCGGCGGCATCGTGCATCCGCGTCTGCTCCGTCACGCCGGGATGGAAGGCCCCCTGCACCACGATCGTCGTGTGCGTCACGATCGCGCCGGGCGCCTGCAGGCGCTCGCCGGCGCCGGCCGCGGCCGGCTGGATGTGGACGTACCACGTGGCCGGCGTTAGCGGCACCCACGTGTACGTGAAGCCGCCGCGCCCGTCGGGGAGCGGCGGGCCGGGCGCGTCGAAGGTGACCCGGTGCTCCGTGTCGCCGATCGTCGTCATCAGGCCAGCGCCGGGTCGCGCGTCCGCATCAGCAGGCGCGAGAGCCCCTCCCAGATTTTCTCGTCGTGATCGTCGGCGGCATCGTCGCCGCGGTGCTTCCAGAAATGTGCCAGGAGCTTCAGCGTCGCCGCCTGGACGACCGGCGGCGCCGTCGTCTCGTCCCAGGTCGGATCGGCCTGCGTCCCGATGTACTGGAAGATCGCGGCGCTCGCCTGCTCGAGATACAGCGCGACTTCGGCGTCGCGCGCCGGGTCCGTGACGTGCAGGGCGAGCTTCGCGTCCTCGAGGGTCACCAGCGTCATCGATCGCGGCCTCGTTTGACCATCAGTTGCCAGTCCGGCGCCGCGCCGGGCGCGGCCGTCGTCGCCGCATGGCAGTACCACGCCGACCCGCCGGCCGTGACCAGGTCCCCCGGCGCGTACGCCTGGCCGGGAACATGGACGCCGCGGTACCGGAGGCCGACGCCGTCCTTCCCGTCGCGGCCGGCGGGCCCGGGCGGGCCGGGCGGCCCCGCGGGGCCCGGGGGCCCGGCGAGCGGGTCGCGCGCCTCGAGCGCCGCGACGCGGCGCGCAAGCGGCTCGAGCGCGCCGCGGAGCGCCTGCCCCACCGAGGCCCCCAGCACGTCAGGCCGCATACAGCCCCTCAAGTTCCGTCGTCAGCGCGACGTCGAACGCCTTTTCCTCGGCCTCGGTGCCGTCGGCCGGTGCCGCGACGGGCGCCGGTGCCGGCGCGGCGGCCTTGGTGAAGGGCTGATCGGCGTCCCGTTCGGCGAGCGCGGCCAGCGAGAAGTTCTGCTGCTGCATGTACGGTGTGTCGCCGCCGGGGACGGGCCCGAGGCCGAACCACTTCCGCCGCGCCTCATCGGGCGAGAGCGCGCCGGCGCCGATCGCCTCGGCGGCCGCCTTCGTTTTCGTGGACGTGACCATCCAGATCAGATCGTCGATGTCGAACTCCACGCCGTGCGGCGCCTTGAGCTCGAGCCCTTCCTCGAGCGACCGCTCGAAATTCGTCAGCAGCGTCTGGATGCACTGCGAATGGTATTTCTGGAGCAGCGCCTCGAGGTCGGTAATACCGCCCGAGCCCGGCAGATCGAGCAGCGCCGGCGGGACGTGGTACGCCGTGCAGACTTGCTGCGCGGTAAAGGTCGATTGCTCGATCAGTTGCGCGTCGGCCGCGGTGACGGTCATCGCCTCGTACTTCAGGCCTTTGCCGACGACCGCGACCCGGCCCGCGTTGGCCCCGGTGAAGTTCTCCTCCCAATACGCCTTGATGCGCGCCGCCTGCTCGTCGCCGATTTCGCCGGGCGCCGTCAGCACGCCGCCGGGGTGCGAGTTGCCGCGGAAGAACTGCTCCGACTTGGTCTGCATCGTCAGCCCGTGCTGCGCCGCCAGGCCGCAGGCATAGAGCGGCGTGACGCCGACGAGCGGATGGAACAGCGTCACCATCGGATCGTGAATGACTTCGCGCGCCGGCACGACGAGCGGCTCGGCCTGCTCGGTCAGGCCGATGAGGGGATTGCCGCGCAGGCGGTAGTAGACCGCGCCGTCGGGCGCGACGAGCGGCTCGACCTTCAGCGGATCGAGCACATAGAGCGCCGTGACGACGCCGCGCGCGTCGCGCTCTTTCAAGACGTAGGCATTGCCCGCCGTGAGCTTCGCCGTGATCCACGACTCCACAAACTTGTGGATGGTCTGGTAGCGGTTCGGTTTCCGCAGCACGGGCGAGTACGCGGGGTTGGTGGTCGCTTCCCAGATCCCCGGCGACGTTTCGGCGACGAGCTGCAGGTGGAGCTTCCCGATGTCACTCGTGATCAGCGTGACGCACCCGTAGACGGCGAAATAGGCGAGCGCCGTCGGCGTCGTGATCTCTTGGTTCTGCTGCCAGGCGCCGGTGAACGGCTCGCGGATGACCGGCACCCACCCGCCGTGGGGGAGCCCCGGCGACAGGGTCGCCGGGGTTCGACTCGCGCGGGTGATCTCGTAGCCAAACAGCCGCATCGGCGCTCCGGGCGTGCTACTTCTTCGCCGCCGCGGTGTCGCCGTTCGCCGAGAGGCCGGTCGGCGCCGGCCACGCCGCCGCCGTCAGGTACTTGACCGCGTTCGCGTTCGCGCGCTTCCAGTTGGCGAACCGCTCCGCGCGCAGGCCGACGGTGTTCGTCTGCCAGAGCGAGACGTACACCGTCGTCGCATCCGCCGGCGAGGCCGGCGCGGAATCCATCTGGAGGGACGCCTCGCGCGACGCGTCGATCGTGACGCCGCCGTCGTCGGCGTACAGGATGAGCGACGGCTGGAGGGCGATCACGTTGGTGCCGGCCGCCTGGCTGGCGACAAACGACAGACCGCGGTAATCCCCGCCGTTGAGGCCGATGCCCGGGAACTGCGGCGAGCCGTCCCCATTCGAGCGGAAGGACAGCGCCAGCGCGTTCGCCGGCGACAGGATGACATGCACGCCGTTGACCGCGATGTTGTTCGTCGCGAAATGGTTGATCAGCCCCATGATGTCCGCGAGCGGCGCGCCCGACGCCGCGGACGTCGGCGCCCCGTTGGTGATCGAGGCCGGATTGACGCCGGCGACGGCGGCGACGGCCGGATCGATGAACTGCGAGTCGAGGAACTGCGCGATGCCCGCGATCATGTCGGCGCGGCAGAGCGCCTCGGCCGACGGGTTCGACAGCCGCACGAGCTCCTCGGTCAAGACGATGATCCCCGCCACCTTCGTGATGCCGAGCACTTCGCTCGAGAAGGCGAGCTTGGTCAGCGGTTTGGGTTTGGCTTCGCCGACCCAGCCGTACGTGCCGCCACCGGTCTGCGCGGGCACCTTCGTGTTGAACGGCACCTGGCGCAAGCCGCTGATCTGCCCGAGGATCGTCGCCGGTCGCAGCAGTTCGAGAAATTCGCTCGAGATGGTCTGATTGACGAGCGGATTCGCCCAGGTCGCGTCGGTGGTCGTGCCCGGGGCGATCGCCGCCTTCAGCGACAGCGCCACTTCAGGCGTCGAGTCGTCCCACCGTTTGGCGTACTCGGCCGCTTCATAGCGGTTGCCGTGGCACACGAGCAGCGCGCAGGCCTGGCGGACGAAGGCCGTCCCCAGCGGGACGTTCGGACGGACGGACACGCGCGGCAGCGCGAGGGTGTGCGTGACGACCGGCGTCGCCGGCACGGGCGTCGCCTTCGTGATCTGCAAGGTTTCGTGCTCGCGCCACCGCTGGAGGTCGGCGTCGATGCTTTTGACCTGGGCTGTCAGCCCGTCGTGCTCCGTCGCGGCCTCGGCGACGAGCGTCTCGCCGTCGGCCGCCGCCGTTTCCATGATCGCGGTCATGCGCGCGGCGAGGGCGGCGCGCTTGTGCTCGAGGTTCTGAATGTGATCGGTCGTGGTTGGGGGCATGGCTGGCCTCAAGCCCGCGACGCCGGGCGGCTGGCGGCCGGACGCGGCCAGGTGGGGCGCGTCGTACGACTTGATCATCTGGATCGTCGTGTCGACGTTCGCCGGGATGGTGACGAGCGAGAGCTCACAGATTTCGGTCTTGCACAGACGAACGCCGCCGCCGGCCAGCGCCTTGATCCCGTCGGCGAGCGGGCGGAAGCCGATCGACACGCCGGTAATCAGGCCGGCCTTGATGCTCTGCCAGGCCTCGTCCACGCGGTCGCGCACGGCGCCGGCCGCGGCCACCGACGGCAGCGTGGCCGTGAAGGCAATCCCGGCCGCCGTCGCCGTCAGGTGCGCCTGGCCGACCGGGCGCTGCCCGTCGTGGTGGAGGAGGAGCGGCAGGGGATTGCGAAAGGTCGCACCGAGCGGCTCGAGGATGTCGCCGTGGCGGTCGGGCGTCGGGGTCGAGGCGATCCCTGAAATCGTCCGGCGCTCGTCGTCGAGCGCCTTGATCTGCAGGACGGCATAGGCGCGGTCGAGCATTTGCCCGCCGAGCGTAGCGAGCCCGCCAGACGCCGGTCGAGTTTTGCCGACAGAACTCCGCGGTCGGTATCGTAGCGAGCCGGCCAGACGCGTGTCGAGTTTTTGCGGCAAAAACCCTACGGCCGGCGTCGAGCGTTCCCCTCGCGCGGCGTGGTCCCGCCGGGGCGGAGCTGCTGACGCAGGTAGTCGGCAAACGACAGACGCGCGTCTCGCGCGCGCGTGTACAGCGCGTCGTAGGCTTTCGCCGGAAGACGCACCGACAGCCGCACCGACGGGTCGGTCGGGTCGAGCGGCGGCCGGCCTGGGCGGCGGCTCACGCCGTGGGCCCGCCGAAGATGTAGAGCTCGATCGGCGGCTCTGGCGCCGTGTGGTCGCGGTGCATGGCCTCGAGCGCCATCACCAGCGCGTAGACGCCGTCAATGCGGTCGGTCGATTTCGCCTTGCTCGGCTGGATGTTGCCGGCCGCGTCGATGTCGACGGCGGCGTTCTGGACATTCCAGCGGAGGATCGGGTGGCCGTCGTGGCGCAGCGTCCGCGAGAGGATGGCCTGCTCGAGCGCCTTGCTCGGCGCCGAGAGTGTCGCCTTGCCCTGGCGCATCTTGACGCAGACGAAGCCGTCAATCTCCTCGAGGCGCTTCGTCAGGTCGGTGGCATTCCAGGGGTCGTACGCCACCATGCGCACCTGATAGGCCGCCTGCCAGTCGAGCAAGTGCGCGCGCACCCGGTCGTAGTCGACCGTCGGCCCCGGCGTCGCCGTCAGCAGCCCGCGGCGGGCCCATTCGTCATACGGGACCCGGTCGCGCGCGGTGCGCGCCTGGATGCGATCGGCCGGACAGAAGAAGTGCGGGAGGACGGCGCAGCCGACGCCGTCGTCATCGGGAAACACGGCGACGGCCGCCGTCAGGTCGGTCGTGGTCGACAGATCCAGCCCGATATAGCAGCGCCGGCCGGCGAGCGAGGCCGGATCGATCGCCACGCGGCAGGCATCCCAGGCCGGCAGGCCGATCCACCGTTGCTCCTGCTCCGTCCACTGGTTGAGGTACAGCCGGCGAAAGGCGTTCTCCTGCGCCGGGATTTCCCGCGCGCGCGCCGCCGCGACGCGCAGCTCCTCGAGCGAGCGGAAATCCCCGAGGGCCGGATTCGCGCGGCGCCAGACGCGCTCATCGGTCCAATCGGCCTCGATCGGCGCCTCGTACAGCACCGCGAGAAACGACGGATCGAGCTCGGGCGCGGCCTGCACCTTCTTGGCGTAGGTGTAGAGCTCCCACAGAATCGAGTGCCGGTCGTGGCCGGCCGTCGAGATGGCGATCAGCAGCGGTTGCGCGCGCGCGCCGGTCGACGAGGCGAGCACGTCCCAGAGCTCGCGCGATTGCGCCGCGTGGAGCTCGTCGTAGATCACGCGCGAGGCGTTGAAGCCGTGTTTACTGTAGGCCTCGGCGGAAATCGCGCGGTAGAAGCTGCCAGATTTCCGATGCACGATCCGTTTCTGCGAGTCGATGATTTCGCAGGCGGCGGTGAGCTCGGGATCGTTGCGGATCATCTGCGCGGCGACGTTGAAGCAGAGCGCGGCCTGGTCGCGATCGGCCGCCGCCGAGTACACCTCCCCGCCCATCTCGCCGTCGAACAGCAGCCCATCCAGCGCGAGCGCCGCGGCGAGCTCCGTCTTGCCGTTCTTCCGCGGCATCATCAGCAGGCAGGTCCGGTACTGGCGCCGGCCGGTTGCCGGATCGATCTGAAAGAGCGGCCGGATGATCTGGTGCTCCTGCCACCGGCGCAGGCGGAAGGGCTGACCGGCGGACGGGCCCTTCGTGTGCGTGAGCTGATTGATCAGCCGCACCTTGGCCGTCGGGACGCTCGAGCGGCGGCCGGACATCGCGGCCAGTTTACAGCAGCCCTTCCCACTTGCCGGCCGCCGTCGCCGGCGCGTCGGGCCGGACCTGCACGCGGGCGCGCGCGCTCGGCGTCATGCCGAGCTCGACCAGGAGCCGCGCGCAGTGCGCCATCGCGAGGTGCGCGATCTTCACGTACGGCGACACGACCGGTTTGCCGTCGTCGGTCTTGACGACCAGGCCGCCCTCCCGGAGTTTCTTCGTCGCCTCTTTCCACGTCACCCAGGCCACACAATACGCGGCCAGCGCATCGGCATCGGTCGCCGTGACGATGCCGAGCTGCCCCAGGAGCGGCGCCAGGCGCTGCCACTCCTCGCGCGCGGCCGGGTCCAGCCAGGGCG
>Ga0180073_1000016_pt1 | contig 15065 bp, 12 predicted proteins | sample EasRiv333_16_10D_FD_123010 | JGI IMG/M metagenome (GOLD analysis project Ga0180073, IMG submission 123010) | Soil microbial communities from meander-bound floodplain in the East River, Colorado, USA - East River metaG ERMLT333_16_10D | ecosystem: Environmental > Terrestrial > Soil > Floodplain ...
ATGCGGACCCGGGGGGCAATGCCTGGACCTGGAACACCAACGGCCTGACCCCGGGAGATTACTTTGTACTTGTATGGGCCCGGAGTGCCGGCTCCACCGAAACGTTTGAAGTTTCAGCCGGAGTGCCCTACCAGCTCCAGTAACTCCAGAGGGGGAACGGAAAAAACGGGGTCATCATCGTGGGACGGCCGAAGGGGGGCGAAATTGGTTCGCCCCCCCTTTTTTCAAGGTGCACCCCACTCTGGTGAGGTGTCTTCGTGAAAAAGGAAAAGGCGCTCTTTGAGTTGAAAACTCGCCTGCTCCTTGCGTTCTTCCTCGTACTATTGGGATTCGCACCGCATGCGTCGGCCGCGGACAACGTTTCCGGCCGTGCCTCGGAAAGGGTCGTCCGCGAAGGGATCGCAGCGGAATTCTCGTACGAACCGGCGGGAAAGAGGGACGGCGGGGAAGGGGGCGTGACCGCCATCGACCCGGCAACCTTGAAGATCGAATTTCGGGATTTCGTGCACCTGTCCCTTCGTGTAGAGGGAAAGTAGCGCCATACTTCGTTGATTTATGAAGATTGTCCACCCATCGGCATGTTCAGAGAAATCTCGCCTGGATGGAACGGGATGACGGGTCCGGGATAACAGGGGGAGCGCCACCCGATTCCCGCTGCTCCCCCGGACCGGTGCGACATCCCTCCCCCGGCAACCGGGAGCAAACTCCGATAACCCTTTGATTTGACGTAGGATAATATTTTCTTCCCGGATCGCGCATACCGGATGTCTCACCTGTAGCCCTCCCCCTCCTGACATTTATCCATGTTAACTGCCTGAATTGGTTGGTCTTTATAAATACCCTTCTGTTGGCGTACGACTTGCAGAATCCTCGGGAAGGAAAAGTCGAAGGAGTCGCCGTGGAAGCCCCCAAACGGATCCTGATCGTGGACGACGAGAAGGAATTCCTGTTCTCCGCCAGCCTCGCCCTTCGGCAGGCCGGGTACGATGTCCTGGTCGAGGAGAGCCCTACCAAGGCGATCGATACCGCTCTTGACGCGTCTCGGAGAGGGAAACCGTTCGACCTGATGGTGACCGATCTGCGGATGCCGGTGTTATCCGGGGTCGAGATGGTCGAGGTCTTGAGGGAACGCGGGATTCCCCTCCACGTCCTCACCATCTCGAGCCTCTGCCGGAAAGGGATGCTCTGCACGATGGACTGTTCGTGCGGAACGAATCATCTCGACAAGCCGTTCGAGCCCCGGGATCTCGTGGAGAGCGTCGGGAAGATCCTGAATGGGGACCGGCTGCAGTAACCGACACGAACGGGAAAAATTCGGGATTATCTGGACAGGTAGTGTCCCCGCGGGACCTTCCGATAGAGTAAGATGGGAGATTATTGCCGGCCTTGGAAATCAAAGGGGTTCGAAGATGCGATTTGCGGGGACCACGAGTGTCGCGAACAACGTTACGGGGTATCTCCGGAGGATCCTCTCTCCCCAGTTAGAGCGCCTGTTCCGCCGGCGAGGCGTGGTGAAGTTCTTCCTCCACATCGGGATCTTCGTGTCGGCGTACCTTGGGGCCTTCCTCGTCCGGTTCGAGTTCTTCATTCCCGCGGAGTTCGAATCCCTGATCCGGGTGACGCTTCCGGTCGTTCTGGTCTCCAAGCTTCTGGCGTTCGCGGTCCTCCGGCTGGACCGGGGGTGGTGGCGGTATGTTTCCATCCGGGACGTCCTTCCGATCACGGTCGGAGTGACGCTCGGTTCGGTGGTCTTCGCGGCGAGCACCCTGGTCCTCATCCCGCACTTGCGGGTTCCCCGTTCTGTTTACCTGATCGACTGGGGGCTCACGCTCCTCCTGATGCTGGCGGGCCGGTTCATGGTCCGGATCGGCCGGGAGACGTTCGGGCGGAAGCGGCGCGATTCGGACCGCCGCGTGCTGATTGTGGGAGCCGGCGCGGCGGGCCGGATGATCGTCCGGGAGATCCGGGAGAACCCTTCGCTGGGAATGGTCGAGTTCGGGTTCGTGGACGACGACCAGGCCAAGGCGCGTACCCGGATCGACGGCGTCCCGGTTCTCGGCCGCCACGGGAATATCCAGGCCCTCTGCGAGGAACACCTGATCGACGAGATCGTCATCGCCATCCCTTCCGCGTCCCCGTCCCATCTGCGGCACATTCTTGACCATTGCAAGGATGTGAAGGCGAAGGCGCGGATCCTTCCGGGCATTGGGGACCTGATCGGCGGCAGGGTCAGCGTCCGCGCTCTTCGGGACGTGGACCTGGAGGACTTGCTGGGCCGCGACCCGGTGGAACTGGACGCCGCCCTCCTGAATCGGCACATCTCGGGGCACACGGTGATGGTGACCGGTGCGGCGGGGTCCATCGGATCGGAGCTGTGCCGGCAGATCATCCGCCTTTCGCCCGCCCGGCTGGTGATGTTCGAGATCGCGGAAAGCCCCCTGTTCGACTTCGAGATGGAAATCAGGGAGAAATTCCCTACATTGGACCTGCTCCCCGTGATCGGCGATGTGCGCGACCGGGCCAGGGTGGAAGAGGCGATGAGGGCCTACCGGCCGGCCGTCGTGTTCCACGCCGCGGCGTACAAGCACGTCCCGATGATGGAAATTCACCCGGTGGAGGCGGTGAAGACGAACGTGCTGGGGACACGGATCGTGGCCGAGGCGGCGGCGAAGTACGGCGTGCAGCGGTTCGTACTCGTGTCGACGGACAAGGCGGTGCGTCCGACGAACGTGATGGGGGCCACGAAGCGCCTGGCGGAGCTGGTCATCCACAACATCAACGGCCGGGGGGGGGCGACGGTGTTCGTCGCCGTGCGGTTCGGCAACGTGCTGGGAAGCGTGGGGAGCGTGATTCCCATCTTCCGCAAGCAATTGATGACCACGGGGAAGCTGACCGTCACCCACCCGGAAGCGTCACGCTACTTCATGCTGATCCCCGAGGCGGCAGGGTTGATCCTGCAGGCCGGATCGATGGGGCAGGGCGGAGAAGTGTTCGTCCTGGACATGGGCGAACCGGTGAAGATCGTCGACCTGGCGAAGAACCTGATCCGCCTGAGCGGCAAGGAGCTGGGCGTGGACGCAGAGATCGTCTACACGGGACTGCGCCCCGGCGAGAAGCTCCACGAGGAACTGATCGTCGAGGGCGAGGACGTGAGCCGCACCTCCCACCCCAAGATCATGTCGTTGATCGGCAGCGAGAAAATGCCCCCCGCCTGGAGTCAGCGGCTGGAGGAGTTGATCGTGTGCGCCATCACCGGTGAGCGCAGCGGCGTCGTCGAGAGGCTGGACACCTTGGTGAAGGGGTACCGCCCCGCCTACGAATTCCACGGCGTTTCCGTTCCCGAAACCGTCTCTCCGGAATCCGATCCTCCGCGCCCGTCCGTCTCGACCCCCTCCAAGTCCGTCCACTGACCCGAAAGCGATTCCGCGGGTAGGGGAGGGTCCTATCGCGGGCCTCGACGCGGTTTTTGTGAAGGAGATGCCCGACCGCGAGCGCGTGGTCCTGCTCCTCGACACCGTCGTCAGTTCCAAACTCACTATTGAGAAAGAATCGCGGAGTGGAAAGTACCGCTGCCACACTCTTAAGGTATACAATATTAAAGTTATATCTCGTTGTAACAATGCAAATGGAAACAGTATCTCACGAACGAAAGGAGTTGGCCGTATCCACAGCGGTTTCGATGTTTCCCGTGGCCGCTTGGGCGGTAGCTTGCTCGCGGTCCTTGCCGCCCTCGACAAATACCCGGCCCCCTTCCAGGGCATCGGCTTCGTCGGATGGCTTTCCGAGAACGTCCGCGCCGGAACGGGGATCGCCCAGGAAAAGATGGAGAACCCGGGCGATCTTCCCGGGACTACCGCTGGGGACGCCTCCCTCCGCGTCGCCGTGTCGTATCAGCTCAGAAGCGGGAAATAAAGCGCCGTTTGACCGGTTTCCGCCTCATGGGTAGTATGTGGAGTTGGGCAGTTCCCTCTGTAAAGACGACAGACATCATAGTAATTTCGTGTTTCGCCAGTGCTGTTATGTTGATAACTTTCAAGGGAGAGGCCATGATTCGGCGTACTTTTCGGGTAACGGTCCTGCTTGTCGTTTTCTCCCTGGTCGGTCTGCATTCCGTTTCGGCCGCCGACCCATACGGTTCCGCCGGTGGAAGCCTGGAGCAGATTCCACTCCGCAATCTGGGAACGACGGGATCTTTCCCCGGCGCTCAAGGGGACGGTTCCTCCCGCGAGGGTTCTATCGGGCCGATGGAAACGAGGGTTTCGCCGCCGCTGCCTCCACTGCCGCCGGAAGGCCAGTCCGCGTTCGAGCAGATGGTTTCCGGGAAGGTGGAGATCACGAGGCCTCAGTTCGAAGGGATCCGGAAGGATCCGAACATCCGCTTCATGAATTCCGTGGGTGGGACCCCTCCGGGCACTATCCTCGTGCCCGTCAAGATCATTCCCGATATGGAAGCGGGGTACCTGGTCGGTCCTCCCGACCGGATCGTCGAACTGTTCCGCCTCCGCGGTATCAGCAGCCCCTATTCGATCTCGATGGACCTCAAGCACTTCGGGCACGATCTGTTCCTCCAGGGGCGGGCCGGATTCCTCACAACGAACCGGTTGCCGGTGGGACCCGATTACGTGCTCGGCCCAGGGGACGAGGTTAAGATCCGGGTATGGGGGAAATTCGAGGGCGCGTGGAACCAGGTGATCGAACGGGACGGGACGGTGCGGCTTCCGAAAGTCGGCGTCGTCGCGCTGGGGGGCTTGACCTTCGAGCAGGCCCAGGCGGTGCTGCAGAAGGAGTTTTCGAGGTACTACACCGGATTCGAGATGAACGTCACCCTCGGGGCGCTGCGGACGATGACCGTTTACGTCGTGGGCAGCGCTCGGCAGCCGGGGGCCTACACGGTTTCCTCCCTCTCAACGCTTGGCCCCGCCCTGATTCAGGCCGGGGGACCGACCAAGTCGGGATCGATGAGGGACATCCAGATCCGCCGGGGGGGGGAGGCGGTCGCGCACTTCGACCTGTACGACCTCCTGCGGCGAGGGGACAGATTGGCGGATCCGCGCCTCTTGCCGGAGGATGTCATCTTCATCCCGCCGGTCGGGCCGGTCGCCGCGATCGCCGGAAGCGTGAACGCGCCGGGCCTGTACGAGTTGAAGGGTGAAAGGACCGTTTCCCAGTTGGTCGAGCTGGCGGGGGGGTTGAATACGGTGGCGTTCAAGGGACGCCTCCAGATCGAGCGGATCGTGGACAGCAACCGGCAGGTCGTCTTCGAATCCGACCTCGAGGAGTCGAAGGGAAAGGAGGTCGACCTGCGTTCCGGGGATATCCTCAAGGTCTTCCAGGTCGTTCGGGATCGTCGGACGGTCCGCATCTCGGGGGCCGTGCAGCGGGAAGGCGAGTTCGGGTTCACGCCCGGCATGACGGTCAAGGATCTGGTCGCGCTTTCAGGTGGCACGAAATATTACTCCTACCTCAAAGAGGCGGAGTTGAGCCGGCTGCACCTCAGCGATGCGGGCCCGAAGGTCGAGAAGATTAACGTCGACCTGGGGAAGGCGATCAACGGGGATCCTCTTGAGAACCTGCCCCTGCAGGAGGAGGACCAGTTGTTTGTCCGCGCTATCCCGGAATGGAGGGCGTACAGCCAGGTCGCGGTCCTGGGGGAATTCCGCTTTCCCGGAACGTACACGGTCCGGAGGGGGGAGAAGCTCTCTTCGCTGATCGAGCGAGCCGGCGGGTTCACGGAGAAGGCCTATCCGAGGGGCGCCGTGTTCACGAGGGAAAGCGTCCGGGAGCTCCAGCAGAAAAGGCTCACGGAATCGATCGAGCGGCTCGAGCGGGACCTGCTTACCCGCGGGTCGGCCAGCGTTTCCGCGACGGCGTCCCCCGAGGAACTGAAGGCGAAGGAGGGGGAGATCCTGCAGAGCAAGGAGCTGATCGCGAAGCTGAGGACCGTGCAGGCGACGGGGAGGATGGTGCTGGAGATCGGTTCCCTCGATGCGTTGCGAAACACCATATACGACATCGAGCTCGAGAACGGGGATTCCTTGATCATCCCGGGAAATCCCCGCAGCCTCCAGACGCTCGGCGCCGTGTTCAACCAGACGGCGTTCGTGTTCGATCCTTCGAAGGCCCTCCCGGACTATATCGAGCTGGCGGGCGGATACACGGAGTTCGCCGACAAGGATCGGGTCTACATTTTGAAGGTGAACGGGGCGGCGGTCCGGCCGAAGGAGAGCGGCTTCTTCCGCTTTTCCAAAGCGGCGCAAACGACAAAAGACGGGAAGTCGCTCCTTGAGCCTGGCGACAGCATCGTGGTTCCCGAGAAACTGGACCGGATCGCCTGGCTGCGGGAAATCAAGGATATAACCACGATTCTGTTCAATGTCGCGCTCGCAACCGGTGTCGTGATTGCGCTATTCTGAGGGCCGCCCCTCATGAATCAGGAAATGGAGTCCCGCACGGTGCCTGGTGAGGATGAAATTGAACTGACAGAATTATTCCGGGCACTGTTCCGGAGGCGGCGGCTGATTCTCGGAATTACCGTCGCTTCCGCAGTCATCGCGCTGGTCGTCTCCCTGTTGCTCCCCGTCTATTACAAAGCGGAAACAAGGATCCTTCCTCCCCAGGATAAAGGAAGCAATCTTGCCGCGCAGTTGATGGGCCAAGCAGGGGGTCTGATCGCCCTGGCGGGCGGAGCTGCAGGCGTCAAGTCCCAAGGGGAGCTGTTCGTGGCGATGACGAAGTCCAGGACGGTCCTGGACCGCATGGTCGACCGGTTCGACCTGATGAAGCTCTACAAGGGAAAATACCGTGAGGATGCCCGGAAGAACCTCGTCGGATCCCTCAAGGTCCAGGAGGACCGGAAGAGCGGGATCATCTCCCTGGCAGTGGAAGACCGGGATCCGAAACGGGCTGCCGACATGGCCAACGCCTTCGTCGAGGAGCTGAAATCCCTGGCCGGCGGGCTGGCGATCTCGGAAGCGGGCCAGCGACGCATGTTCTTCGAGGAACAGATCCGGCATACGAAGGAGTCGCTCGCCCGCGCCGAGGAGGAGGTCAAGGGGTTTCAGCAGCGGACGGGGGCGTTCCAGGTCGACGCACAGTCGAAAGCCATCATCGAGGGGATCGCCAATCTTCGTGCGAGGATCGCGGTGAAGGAGGTCGAGGCCAAGGTCCTTCGGTCTTTCGCCACCGCCCAGAATCCAGACCTGCAGAAGACCGAGGAGGAGGTCCGGGCCCTTCGGACCGAATTGGAAAAAGTCGAGTCGGGAAAGGGACGGGGATTCGACCCTCTCATGTCCTCGGAGCGGGTCCCCGCGATAGGCATGGAATATCTCCGGAAACTGAGGCAACTGAAATACAACGAGACACTTTACGAACTCCTCGTAAAGCAGTTCGAGTTGGCGAAGCTGGACGAAGCGAGAGACGCGGTCGTGATCCAGGTGATCGACCAGGCGGTTCCTCCTGAGCGTAGGTCCAGGCCAAAAAGGGCTCTGATCGTTTTATTATCGACGGCATCAATGCTCTTTCTTTCTGTATTTATCGCGTTGCTTATTGAACATCCCTGGAAAAAGTCGGGAAAGCTGCCGGTCGACAATTCCATGACCACGGAAAATAGAATAAGTTGATCGGGAAGCCTTGAGATAATGAAGAACATCTATGTCACCCAACCGTTTCTCCCTCCATTGGAAGAATTTTATCCGTATCTTGAGAAGATTTGGGAGAGTAAATGGCTTACCAACGCCGGCCCATATCATAAGGAATTTGAAAAAGAACTGGCCGATTATCTGGGGGTTGATCATCTTGCCTTATTCGTCAACGGTACTCTTGCCCTTGTTACGGCACTTCAGGCATTACGGATTACCGGAGAGGTAATTACCACGCCCTTTTCTTTTGTTGCAACCGCGCACTCACTTCTGTGGAACGGAATTAAGCCCGTTTTCGTTGATATTCATCCGGAGACGCTCAATCTCGACCCAGAAAAGATCGAGGCGGCGATCACACCGCACACCACAGCGATTTTGCCGGTGCATGTGTATGGAAATCCGTGTGATGTGGAAAAAATACAGAAAATTGCCGACATATACGGCCTGAAAGTCATTTACGATGCCGCACATTCGTTTGGGGTAAAATATAAAGGGGAGAGTATTTTAAAACACGGAGACCTATCGATATTGAGTTTCCATGCAACCAAAACTTTCACCACTTTTGAGGGTGGTGCCATCGTCTGCCCTGACGCAAAGACAAAAAAACGGATTGATGACCTGAAGAATTTTGGTTTTGCCGATGAATTGACAGTCGTCGCTCCAGGGATTAATGGCAAGATGAATGAGGTGCAGGCAGCTATTGGGTTGTTGCAACTTAAGTACATTGACAAAGCAATCGAAAGACGTCAAGAGGTAGATGCACAGTACCGGGAACAACTTTCGTCTGTTCCAGGTATCTCCTTTCGTCCATTGCCTGTTGAAACAAAGTACAACTATTCCTATTTCCCGATCATGGTCGAGAAGCGTTACCCGCTTACTCGTGAAGAACTATATGAAACACTTCGACAACATGGGATTTATGCTCGACGCTATTTTTATCCATTGATTAGCGAGTTTCCGATGTATAGAGGTTTGCCTTCAGCGGTACCAGGGAATTTGTCAACGGCTCACAAGATTTCGTCCCAAATATTATGTCTACCTATATATCCAACCATTGATAAGGCATCTATAAAGTTAATAACTGAAATAATTATTGGAGTGAGATAAAAAATCTGGAGAGGGATTTGAAAATTATTATATACGGCTGCGGAGGACACGCTAAAGTCGTAGCAGATATTATAGAAAAAACAGGAAAAGACCAAATTGTCAGTTTTATTGACGACACGAGAAATGATGTTTGTATGTGTATGGATTACCCTGTTTATAATTCTATATGCGATTCACGGCTTGAAGGAATAATTGCAGGAGTTGTTGCTATAGGTGATAATTGTGCAAGAGCTTATATTGTTAATAAAATTATCAAGCAGTTTCCTGGATTTCGCTTTATCACGGCAATTCATCCTGCATCTCAAATAGGTCTTGGGGTTATAATTGGCGAAGGTACGGTTGTAATGTCTGGCGTTAGCGTAAATGTTGATACATCAATAGGGCGACATTGTATTATAAATACATCATCTTCTATTGATCATGATTGTAAAATTGAAGATTACGTTAGTGTTGCTCCAGGTGTTGTTATGGGCGGGAATGTTTCTGTTGGTGAGAGTACCGCCGTTGGGCTTGGCTCAAGAATAATTCATAAAATAAGCATTGGCCGGAATACTGTTATCGGAGCTGGTTCTCTTGTGACTAGATCAGTTGCAGATAATATTGTGGCTTATGGTTCGCCATGTAAATTTGTCCGCAACAGGAATTACGGTGATCTATATCTTTAAAGATAATGGAAATAGAAAAATAGTATCTATGAAAAATAACATTCTTTTTGGCTACCTTTCACAAGGTTACACGACAGCAATCGGGATTGTCGTGGTGCCATTGTACCTAAAGTACATGGGTGCCGAGGTATTTGGGTTGGTGGGTTTTTTTGCAATATTGCAGGCATGGTTCAATTTGCTGGACATTGGTTTGACACCGACCATGGCGAGAGAAACAGCGCGCTTCTGCGGCGGGGCGATCGATGGATTTACCTTCCGTCGTTTGGTACGTGCGTTGGAAGGAATCTTTCTGGCCGTTGCGCTAGTGGGTGGGGGTGTGTTGATTGTTGCATCCGGATGGGTGGCCACAGAATGGTTAACTGTGCAGCAGCTACCAATCAACGAGGTGCAGACCGCCATACAGCTTATGGCGGTAAGCGTTTCGCTACGCTGGATGAGCGGTCTTTATCGAGGGCAGATTTCGGGATCCGAACGCTTGGTCTGGTTGGGTGGTTACAACGCTCTGATAGCAACCATAAAGTTTGTTGGTGTGTTGCCAGTGCTTATGTTCCTAAGTATCACCCCCTCTACCTTCTTCAGCTATCAGGTGTGTGTGGCGATCGTTGAGCTTGCTGGACTGATGGTGATGGCGTACCGGTTATTGCCACCTCTGTCTCCAGGGAAACGACTCTCTTGGTCCTGGACGCCACTCAAACCTGTGCTCAACTTTTCGCTAATGATCGCTTTCACCTCGTCTGTGTGGGTACTGGTAACGCAGACGGATAAATTGGTGCTTTCCAAAATCTTGCCTTTGGCGGAATACGGCATCTTCACCTTAGCGGTTCTGGCGGCCAGTGGCGTTATGCTGATTAGTGGCCCCGTCAGCGGAGCGATCATGCCGCGCATGGTGAAGCTGGAAGCAGAAGGAGACCATGCGGGGTTGATTAGTGTTTACCGCCAGTCCACGCAACTGGTTGCGGTGATTGCGGGTGCAGCCTCCATCACACTGGCGTTTTGCGCCGAGCCTCTGCTGTGGGCATGGGCGGGTGATAAAAACCTGGCGCAGCAAGCCGCGCCTATTTTGAAACTGTACGCCATCGGCAACGGCATCTTGGCGGTCTCGGCGTTCCCGTATTACCTGCAATACGCGAAAGGTAATATGCGCCTGCACCTGATTGGTAATGCCGGGTTTGGGGTACTGTTAATCCCAGCCATCATCTTGGCTGCGAGCCATTATGGGGGTATCGGTGCCGGATATGTCTGGCTGGCAATAAATGCGATGTATTTCGTGGCCTGGATTCCTTTGGTGCATAAAAACTTAGAACCGGGGTTGAACTTATCGTGGTTTTTGCGGGATGTCCTTGCAATCGGTTTGGTCGCTTCCGTGGTTGGCTATGTTCTGTATGTGATTTTTCCCCATAGCAATAACCGCTGGTGGCAGTTGGGCGAAGTGGTGATGTTTGGTGTGCTTGTATTGATGTCCGGGGCATTGGCTTCGTCCCACGTATGGGCGAAAGTAAAAGCGCAGTTTCGTAATCAGCCTCTTAAAGAGAAAAGAGCAGTTTGATCCAACAAGGAACAATAATCAAGGTATCGGTATGTGTAGTCACTTATAACCAGGAAAAATATATTCGACAATGTTTGCAAAGTATCGTCGATCAAGAGACGGATTTTGTTTTTGAAGTAATTGTTGGGGATGACTGTTCAACAGATAGAACACGTGCGATAGTGCAGGAGTTTGCAGAGCGGTATCCCAGGATAATTCGGCTGATTTTTCATGAGAAAAATGTTGGGCCTTTTAAAAATTATTGCGCAGTGCATTTACTGGCGAGAGGGGAGTATGTCGCCCATTGCGATGGTGATGATTATTATCTTCCATTGAAGTTGAGCACGCAGGCTTCATTTTTAGATAATAATCCTACCTGTGTAATGGCAGCGCATAGAGTGAAAATATTGGACGGAAATTATTTTTGTTCCGTATCGCAGCGGAATCCAGTCCTTATCGGTGTAGACTATCTGCTTTTAAATCATCCATGTTTCGTTCATTCGTCTATTATGTACAGGAGAAACGCTTCTAGTTTTATAAAATATATTGATTACGATATGGTAGATTTTTTTATATATATTAACTTTATTAAAATAGGAAATATAGGTTTTATTAATAATTTATTGGGGGTTTACAGAAAGAGTATTGGGATATCAGCAAATTTAAATCTTGTTCGTTTAGTAAATGAGGCATTATGTTTCGCGGAAACAATTTTTGATCCAAACAAAAAATTAATTATAGATGTAGCTCGTTCAAGGCAATTTCGTTCTTACGGATTGAATTTCCTACTGCAGAAAGATATTGCAAGATTTAAATATTATGCTAATCAAGCATATCTATATGATCCGGATAAATTTATAAATAAATTCATATACGCTATTCAAGGTTATCCTTGGGTTCTTTTTTTCTGTTTTCTGTTATATAAAAAATTTAAAACTTTCTTTGATAGAATTCGTATATATTTATAATGTTAGGTCTGCTTATTATATATACATTTTTTATTATTTTTGGTATGAAAATCGGCTACCTGGATTTGTCAGTGTTTGTTCCGTTAGTTATCCTTCCATTTTTAATGCTAAATAATAAAATATATATTCCAGTTTGGGTAATATATGTAATGATTGGGATTATATTATTAAATATAATATTATTGTTTTCACAAATATCCAATAATAATTTTAATTTTGATGACAACCTCAGGCTATTAAGAGCTGTTTTGGTAGTTCCAATTATTATATTTGTTTTTAATAACATTTCAACGAATAATATTTTAAATATAGTCTTTTATTCTATTTTGTTACATTGTTTATTAATCATTATTGCAGCAAATCATGATGGAATCAATGCGATTTTCTCTGTGGTTTCTGGAAATGACAAAGTTGCACTTGGACGTTCATCTGGTTTGCTTGCTGGTTTTGATATTGCTGGGTTTCTATCATTAATTGCAATTTCAATGCTGATATTTGATTTAGTCAGTTTTCCGCCTATTTTAAGAATCATATTTTTTATTTTTATTTTTATTAGTATATCTTACACTAGTCGTGTAAGTATGATTGTTGCTTTATTGCTTTCATTTGTATTTGGCATACGATTGATTTTTTATAATAGATATGGTATTTTACTGAAAATATTATTATCATTGCTTGCATTATGTTTTGTCACTTATTATTCTGTTAATTACATAAAAATATTAGATGTAACATTTAATGTTGGACTATTTGATATAAGCCAAGAAGAGTTAACTGACATTGCTAGAATACATGCAGTGCAGCAAGAAGGTTCTTTTCTTTGGGCTGATATGTTTATTTTACCAGATACTTTAGGGGAGATAATATTTGGAAATGGTGCTGATCAAATATTGTCTGATGTTGGTTATGTGAAAGAAATTTTCAGATATGGAGTTGTTGGATTATTTACATCTATACTTGTCCATTATTACATAATAATATCAGTTGTACGTTCGTCAAGATATAGATCTGGCGGAGGAAAATATTTTAACTTTTCAGTTATTTTATTAATTTTAATATTATTATTAAATTTTAAAAATAATTATTTCTTTACAAGGGGTGTTTGGCCTTTTTACATAATTTATGCACTAGCGGCTTCTCGCTGGCAGAAATTACCTCCTCCACGTGAGAAAAATCATATTCCACTTGCGGACGCCACGGAGTTACTACTCTAAACATAATACATATATGATGATATAGTGAAGAAATGTCGAAGGTTAACAAAAAATAAGGCTTTTAGCGTGCAAATAATATTAAAATAATACTTAATTATTATTATAAATATTGATTTAATGGGTTTTGTATTATATTATTTATATAATTATTTCAATAGAATACATTGTGTAATAATATATTTATATAATATAATGAGAGCCATTGTATTGTCAAAATATTGCAACAAAGGTGCCAGCAGTCGAATACGTATGTATCAATATTTAGATTATTTTAGAAAGAACGGAATTAATATAACTATATCTCCACTACTGGATATCAATTACATAAATATGTTGTATAAACACAATAAAATTAATTACATAGCGATAATCAAGGGAATGATCCGCCGAGTTATTGATCTGCTATCTTCAGAAAAACATGATCTGCTCTGGATAGAAAAAGAGCTTTTTCCCTGGGTCCCGTTTTTCGTAGAAAAAGTGTTTGAGGCGAGGATCCCGTACCTCGCCGACTACGACGATGCAATCTTCCACAATTACGATATTCACCCCCGACGTATTGTCACTTGCCTGCTAGGTAGGAAGATCGACGAGATCATGGCGAATGCGGCCGTCGTCACCGCGGGAAACGGATACTTGGCTGAACGCGCACGGAGCGCCGGGGCCCCTCGAGTAGAGATCTTGCCATCCGTGATCAACCTGGAAAGTTACCCTCTGGTCGAGGTGCCGGTGAATGATATTTTCACCATCGGCTGGATCGGTTCCCCCAGCACGGCAAAGCACCTGCTGGACGCGGAAATCGCCCTGAAACAGGTTTGCAAGAATCGCGGGGGGAAGGTCGTCCTCATCGGCGCGGGGGAAAATCCCTTCAGCGGATTGATGGCCACAATGCGGGATTGGAACGAGGCCACGCAATCCATGGAGATCGGGAACTTCGACGTGGGAATCATGCCCCTACCCGACAATCCGTGGGAACGGGGTAAGTGCGGATTCAAACTGATCCAGTGCATGGCTTGCGGAAAGCCGGTTGTGGCGTCGCCGGTCGGTGTGAACCGGGAAATCGTCGTCGAAGGGGTCAACGGGTTCCTTGCTTCAACGTCGAAGGAATGGGTCGATGCGTTGTTGCGTCTCAGAGCGGATCCGGAACTACGGAGAGCGATGGGGGAAAAGGGCCGGCGCATGGTGGAAGAGAAATATTGCCTCCAGGTGACCGCCCCCCGCCTGCATCGGTTACTTCTCGAGGCAGCCGGACGAGCCTGATCCCATGTGCGGGATAGCCGGATTCTGGAGTACGCAGGGACCGATCCTCCGTGATCCGGCCGCCAGCGCTGTGCGCATGGCGGAGGCGATTCGGCTACGCGGGCCTGACGACAATGGCGTCTGGCTTTCGGACGATCGCCGCGTGGTCCTTTCCCACCGGAGATTGTCCATCCTGGACACCTCTTCCCGCGGTCATCAACCGATGTGTTCCACCGATAGCAGGCAGGTGATCGTTTATAATGGAGAGGTTTACAACTTCCTCGAACTGCGGACTGACCTTGAACGGGAAGGGGATCGGTTCGTCACAGGGACCGACACCGAGGTCATCCTCGCGGCATACCGGCGGTACGGGGTCGATTGCCTGCGCCGCTTCAACGGAATGTTCGCCTTCGCGATCTGGGACGAGAAGGATAGAAGTCTCTTCCTCGGCCGCGACCGGTTCGGGGTCAAACCACTTCTTTACCATTGGCAGGGGGGGTTATTCCTGTTCGCGTCGGAAATGAAGGCGATCATGGCCTTCGACGGACTGCCGAAGTTGACCCTCAATGTTGCCGCCATCCGGCGTTATTTCTACCTCACCTACCTGATGTCGCCGGACACGGTGTACAACGAGATACGCCAACTGGATCCGGGACACTTCCTCGTCGCAAAAAATGGGGACCTCCGCTGCGAGCGCTGGTACGATCTTGCCC
>Ga0180073_1000021_pt1 | contig 14249 bp, 15 predicted proteins | sample EasRiv333_16_10D_FD_123010 | JGI IMG/M metagenome (GOLD analysis project Ga0180073, IMG submission 123010) | Soil microbial communities from meander-bound floodplain in the East River, Colorado, USA - East River metaG ERMLT333_16_10D | ecosystem: Environmental > Terrestrial > Soil > Floodplain ...
TCATCGAGGGAAATCCCGCTTGAGAAGTTTCCGGCGTTGGGGGCAGGTCATTTATCCGTTGACCGTTGGCGGTCCCCGCCCTTATAATTACCGTTCGCCTTATGGGGCGTGGGCGGTGAGTGTAGCTCAGTTGGCAGAGCACCAGACTGTGGCTCTGGCTGTCGCGGGTTCAATCCCCGTCACTCACCCCATCATCTTCAAGCGCCTGTAGCTCAGGGGATAGAGCACCGGCCTCCGGAGCCGGGTGCGGAGGTTCGATTCCTCCCAGGCGCGCCATGATTTTTCCGGTGCGATGTCGGATCTTTCCCAGCGTGGGCCATTAGCTCAACCCGGTAGAGCAGCTGACTCTTAATCAGGAGGTTGAAGGTTCGAATCCTTCATGGCCCACCATGAAAATCAAGGGGTTGCGGTTTTATGCCGTAGCCCCTTTTTCATCGGAAAATGTTCCTTCGGGATGTTTTTGGGGAAGTCCGAAGGAAAATGGTTCGGCCAGTTCCATGGAGACTCCGGGAAGGTTCCTGCGGTAGGATTGGGGTGGACCGGACCCCAAAGCAGCAGCGAGGCCCCGTCAGCTTCAAGCCATTGCGAATCGGATCTGGAGCGCGAGAGGACTGGAAACAGATGCGATGAAAAGGGTGCTTGTTTACGCTGCTGTCAGTGAAGCAGCGACTGGGGTGGCGTTGCTGATCGCCCCGTCGTTGATCGGGCAATTGCTGTTCGGCGCAGAACTGACCGGCATTGCCATGACAGTGGCGCGCGTGACCGGCATCGCCCTGATCGCATTGGGGGTCGCCTGCTGGCCGGGCACGCCGCTGGCCGGCATGTTGACCTACAGCGCGGCAGTCACGCTGTATCTTGCCTATGTCGGCTTCGCGGGCGGTTTGACCGGCATACTGCTGTGGCCGGCGGTCATCCTGCACGTGATCCTGACGGCGCTTTTAACTCGGGCATCAACAAGCGGTAGGGAGACGAAAACATAGAGGGATAGACCGTGCCCTCCAGATAGAGACTTTCCTCACGGACGCGCCCTTGGATTAGATGCGGGGGTGGTGGGGAAACCCGTGGTGGTTCGAGTCCCACCTAAATCGGTTCGAGGTCACCCACGGAACGACCAGCCCAGCAATAGCAGCCCGCTGGCCGCGACCCAGCTCCCGGCCACCCGGACCGCGATCCGGGTCCACGGCCGTTCAAGGGAGACGACAAACGCCGAGGCCAGCGCCACGAGGACGAACAGGGCGGCCATGATGCCGAGCAGCCCCAGGCTGCCAGCCCCCTGCCGCAACGCCGCGCCGTTCAGGACGCCATGAACGAGGCCCAGGACGGCTGTTAGGACCGCCACTCCGTTGGCGGGGAGGCGAAGGTCGGCCGCCACGAGGGCGCCCAGGATCAGGAAGGATACGGCCGGGACGGGGAAAGCCGGGGCTGCCGAAATCCGCAGACCGAGAAGCCCCCCGGCGAGCCAGGCCACGGGGAGGAGGAACATCGCGCGCCTTCCCTGTGCGGCGCCCCGAAGTCCCGCGAACAGGGCAAGCGCCAGGACCGGCACCAAGTCCTCCGGGGTCAGCAGCAGGTGCCCGATTCCGTCGTACACCGGGCCCATCCCGGTGTTGACCAGGTGCGCCGCGGCATCGGACGGCCGCAGCAGCACGCCGACGCACAGGGCCAGTCCCGCCCGCCACGTTGCCTTCGGACGAATCAGTATCACGTCAGAGCCCGGGCCAGGAAGAACAGGCCCATACCCGCGATGAACGCGCCGGCTCCCCGCAGGGCGAGCCTTCCCACAGGCCAGCGATGGATCAGTCCGATCCCGATGCCCATACCGTGGAGACAGCCCGTGGCGATCACGAATCCCATGCTGTAGAGGAGACCGCTCTGGCCCGGCGGCAGTTCGGTGCCATGGGCGTGTCCGTGGAAGACCGCAAAGAACGCCACCAGGAGTACCGCAACAGCCAGCTTCGGGCGCACATCGCCCATTACCATCCACCCCAGGAGCAGCGCGGAGAAGGCGATTCCGACCTCGACGCCCGGTAGCCCCATCCCGATCAACCCCATCACGGCACCGAGCGACATCATCATCGGGAAGGTCACCGGCAACAGCCAAAGAGCCGGGTTCCCAAGCTGCGCACCCCAAAGGCCCACGGCGATCATCGCCAGCACGTGGTCGAACCCCGACCAGGGGTGCCTGAGGCCCGTGAGAAACCCCGCCGCCTGTCCCTGCTGGACATGGGCGATTGCGGGGTGGGGCATTGCGGCAAGGACCAGCGCACCGAGAAGCAGAACGGCGAAGGAGCGCGCCGCCTTCCGGCTGAAGCTCATCGCAGCCCTCCGATCAGGATCACCGTCCTCTGGATCGTCCAGTACGCGCCTAGGGAGCCCACCGCGTATCCGGGAAGGGCCTCGATGGCCCGAGGCCACCGGATCTCGAGGACCCGGAACGACCGCTCCAAGGCGAGCGCGATGGCAATGAAAACCAACTGCCCCAGTTCGACCCCCACGTTGAAAAAGAGCAGCGCCAGGGGCAGTTCCGCCTTTGGCATTCCCGTCGTGGAAAGACCGCTCGCGAAGCCGAAACCGTGGAGCAGGCCGAACAGGAAGGCCACGACCCAGGGATATCGGATCGTCAAGCTCGTTTCCCCCCTCCAGGAGCGTACGACCTCGGGGCCCAGGAACAGGATGCTGAGCGCGATAGCGGCATTCAGCGGCGGGAGCGGCGCACGGGCGTACCCCAGCGTGGCGATCGCCAGCGTGATGCTGTGGGACACGGTGAACGCGGTCACGGTCTTCAGGAGCATCATCCGGCTCTTGACGATCAGCAGCAGTCCAAGGACAAAGAGGAGGTGATCGACGCCCTGCACGATGTGGTGGAAACCCAGGCCGATATATTCGCCCGCCGTGGTGTACCAGGTGCGCTCTCCGCTCAGTTGTGCATACGGTTTAGTCGGCCGGACGACTGCGGTCAACGTGGTGCCGTCAAGACGGTTCATCCGAACAAAGACATCCGTGGTGGTCCGCTCCAGGCCGGGAAAGCGTATGATGCTCCCTTCCACGCCATTGTTCCCAACGGTCACGACGCTCCGGAACACCTGCGAATCGGGGAGAAGTTGCTCCGTCGGTTCGACGACGGTCTTCCAGGGATCCGGCAATTCCATGCGGGCCGGATGCGGCCGCCCAAAGTAGATGGGAGCCCGCCATACCACCTCGTAACGGTCTTTCGCCACTTGCCTCAGTTCGAGCGTCCCTGGTTGCGACTCGTGGGAAGAGGCGGATGGCGCGAATCCGCCGATGGAGATCAACAGGATGAGCAGAGCAGTCGGCAGGTGTCGCATCATTGCCGGGCATCGCCGCCAACGACCGTAGATGCGCTCGTTTTGTCGACCTTCGCCTTTTCGACGGTCACGTGGTAACGCTCCCTGAGTTTGGCGTAGGCGGCATCCTTCAGTTCCCTCTGCCGCTCGGCCATCCAGTCGCGCTTCACCATCTCCCGGACGTCTTTCAGGTCGGCCGGGCGTCCTCCCACGCGTTTCCTGACGAACACGAGGTGCAGGCCGAACCCGGAAGGGAGCGGCCCGGCCCAGGAGTTCGATTTCAGCGCAAGAAGTTTCCGGCCGAACGGTTCTCCGAATTGCTTCGAAATGTCCCACAGCGGCGAAAGTGGAACTTCCGACGCAAGCAGGAAAGGGTCGCCGACGACGTCGGGATCGGTCCCGGCATTGAGCTGCGCAAGAATCTCCAGGGCATCCGTGTCCGCGTTCTTTCCCCGTTTGGCGGCATTGACATACACGTGGCGAAACGCGATCTGCGGATCGACCCGGTAGAAATCGGGATGTTTTTTCATATACGCGAGGAGTTCATCATCCGTCGGCTCCGTCTGGGATGCGATGTCCTCGAAGATGAATTCCATCTTCTGACGCATTCGCCGTCGTATGACGCCGTCGTCGCGATCCAGGCCGATGGCCAGGGCCTCGCGATAGTAGATCTCATTGCGGACGAAGTCCTCGACCAGGTTCTTCGCTTCCTCTTCGGTCGGCGGCCGCTGCCACGTCCGCGTGAACGTGGCGGTAATCTGCTCGATATCGCCCTGCGAAACGACGACCTTTGCCGACTGCGGGCCGGACTGCCCGGCCGGCAGAGACGCAGGGCCGCCCCACCATCCGAAGAGGAGAAACAGCCCTGCGCCGATGAGCAGGAAGTGGACCAGCGGTTCCCTGAAGAACTTTTCCACTTACGGCGTGTACCAGACCGGCGCCGTGTAGGCGCGTTCCTGGAGCGTCATCGTGGTGCCGAGCAGCGGTTTCACGCCGAAGCGTTTCGCATCGTAAGCGGTCCAGCGGGGGGTCGGGATTTCGAGGACCCTCGCATAGTAGAACGCACGCTGCTTCGGATCGAATTCAGGGTCCTTCCACACGGTGATCAGCTCCGGGTCCCCGATTGTGTTGGTCCAGGTGGCGTTCGCCACGTCCACGGTACTTCCGACGGGCGGGAGCTTGCCCGTCTTCACATCGGGCTTGCGCTTGTCCGCATCGCCCCAGACGACGTCGTAGATCTTCTCATGCACTTCGCCCTTGGCATCGAGCCAGCCCTTGATGATCTGGATCCGGTCGAGGTTGGCGCCGATGGGGTCCTTGAGCGCCCCGACCAGGAAAGAGGGTGCTTTGCCGGCGGGCGCTTCCCGAAGATCCCCGCCCATGGGCACACCCTTGGCGTAGCCGATGGCGGCCGGCAAGCGGTTGCGCGCGTCCATCGGTTCGAATTCCCAGCCACCGAAGAACCGCACGATCATGCGCGGCCCTGTTGTGCCATAGACTTCCCGGCGTTCCATCGCATCGAACAGCGCCTCGCGGGTGTTCTCGGTCGCCCAGACAGCAGCGTACCCGGACGAGGAGACTTCCCAGTCCATGATCTTTACCCCCGTCTTGGGATTGTTGAAGAATGCCTTTGTCATCCGTTCAGGGCTGGGTTCCTGGGGCGTGGTCTTACCGAAGAAGTTCTCTTCCTCCAACGCGGCGAGACCGGTATGCGCGTCGCTGCTGCCGATCATGCCGAACTTGTAAGGGTTGGTCCCCAGCTCTTTTTCGAGCTTGAGTCCGCTCTTCAGGCCGGAACGCGCATATTCGTATTCGAGCATGTCTTTCGTCTTCGCCGCGCTGCCGTCGAGGTTGCCCTTGTCCCAGATCTCGAAGTTGGCGAATTCATCGTTGGGGGAGAGGTAGGGATGACTCTCGCCGGTTCCCTTGGTCTGGGTGACTTCGTAGAGCCGTTCCCACCTGGCGCGCGTCTCGGCATACTCGCGGTCGATCTTCTTGCCGAACGCTTCCACGACCGGGAACATGCGTCCGTTGGAAAGGTTGCCGTTGTGGGCGATGGCCAGCACGTCACCGCCGGTCTTCTCCTCGTAAGCCGTCAGCCACTTCCACAGCTCGGTCGGGTTGTCGCTGCCCAACGGTTTGATCGTTGTAAAAGGCTCCACCCGGCTCGCCTTGTCCGCGTTATCGCGGAAGATGACGTTGCGGTGGAGGTTATTACCGCCGGTATTCGAGGTCCACTCGTACCCGATGAAGGCCGTGAAGCGGCCGGGGTCGTTCGCCTCCTCGGCCGCCTTGATGGTTTCCTGCCAGGCGCCGCGATAGGCGGGCGTGCCGGGGAGAGGAAGTATGGCCTTGGAAATCGTTCCCTTTCCAAAGCTGGTGATGATATCCATGGCGGCCTCAGCCCCTTTACCGGAGCGGATCATCTCGTTCCACTTGCGGCCTTGCGGGTCTGCCATGATCGCGGGAGCGCCGCTTACAAGAAGCGGGAAAAAGCCCATCCCGTCCGAGTGATCGGCAACGACCAGGAAATCGAGCGGACGGGAGAGCTTCACGGGCTGACCGCTGGACGAAGTGACCTCCTTGCCTTTGGCAAACACGTAGGCATCGCGTGGCGTCAAACGCGCACCGAACGCCCCCGCGTCCATGGAAAAAGCGGTGTGGAGATGCGTGTCGCCGAAGAACGGGCGCGTGGGGAAGTCGCGGCCCGCATATGGGGAGTATCCGGATTTGGCCGGAAACGCCTTCTCGGCGGATTCCTTGTCCAGCATGCCGGCGTCGTGCGCGAGCGCCGGCAGCGCCATGGATAGAGCCATCAGGACGGGAACGGTTGCACCAAACCACGCGTGCCGTGCCATCGCAAGCCTCCGTCATTTCATAGATATTGAACCAGTTTCCATGATAGCAAGCCTGTCGACGAGGGAAGAGGAAATTCGCTTTTTCGCGGCTGGGTGCGGAATTCGCCCCTTCGGTAGAGTCCGCACGGACTGCAAACCCCCTGCAGACAACCGACAATTCGGGGTGAAAGGGGGGAGAGGGGCCGAGTGACTGAAATGCGGCTTGCGGGATGAATTCGGGGGGCCACATTATAAAATGTATGGATAGATCACTGGGGCGGGTCAAACGGTTTCAGCCCTGGGTCTTGACCCGAGGGGCTTGGTCGCGTTCGCGATAACGTCCATCGATGTCGGGCCGCAGGAACTCCCCCCGCCTAATTCGCGGGGCGCCGAATAAGATAAAATCTGAGTCGGATGTCTCTTGGCTCAAGAGAGGATGATACCGGTAGGAGCAGGGCCTTTCGCGTTAAACCTGGGAACTTGCCGCCTTGTATGGGGCACGGGAGGGAACGGCTATGAAAATGAAGGCGATGCTACTCGTGGTCGGCCTGACAGTTTTTTCGAGCGTGGCGTATGGAACCGGCGAGGCCCCGGGACACGGCACACACTGGGGTTACAAGGGAGAAATCGGCCCTGATCGATGGACTACGCTAAAGCCGGAGTTCAGTGCATGTTCCGGCAAGAATCAGTCTCCGATCAACTTGACCGGGATAATCGAAGCGGAGATGAGGCCTGTCCAGTTCAATTACATGGCAGGCGGGCATGAGGTCATCAACAATGGTCACACGATCCAGGTGAACATCGAGGCCGGCAGCAGCATCTCGGTGGATGGCATCCAGTTCGATCTGAAGCAGTTCCACTTCCATTCGCCGAGCGAGAATCAGATCAACGGCAAGTCTTTCCCCCTCGAGGCGCACCTCGTTCATTCGGACAAGGATGGAAATCTCGCCGTCGTCTCGGTTGTATTCGATGAAGGAAAGGCCAACTCGGTGGTCGGCGTTGCATGGGACCAAATGCCAAAAACCGAAGGCGGCAAGAAGACGCTTCCCAGCAAGGTCGCAGCCACCGGGCTGCTCCCCGGTGAACGCGATTACTATCGTTACAACGGTTCACTGACCACCCCTCCCTGCACGGAGGGTGTGCGCTGGATTGTTATGAAAGCGCCGATGACTGTATCGAAACAGCAGATCGAGGATTTCAAGACAACGCTCGGCTTTGCCAATAACCGCCCGGCACAACCGATCAATTCGCGTATGATCCTGAAGTAGACATCACCGGCGGAGGCAGGTGTCCGCGTGGGCGCAGAGCTTGGGCTTGTGGACCCGATGGCGCACCCCCACGGGGCTTCGGTCGCTGGACCGCCCGGTCCGGTACGTCCTGGAGTACGCTTTCACGAGAGGATCGATCCTCACTGGGTTGGATCAAATGTATATTCAAGTTGCCCAAACATCATTTAATAACCTTCTGTTCGGTGGAATGATCGGAGCCGTATCGGGTGGTGTCGTGGGCAGGAAGATCTTTAAGGGAAATTCCAAGGAAACTGGGGAATGAGTCACGCCTTCCTGCTCACAGAAGGCTTCTGGGTTGGGGAAGGGGAGTATTACGATGAGTACGGAAACGTGTATTCCGCCGTCATCCAATCCGAAACGACGAATCGGGAGGGGGTTTGGATCAACGATTGGATCCTGAAGGTTTTCTTCGACGAGCCGGTGGCGATTGCCAACCGATACGAGATCGAGCCGTTTAGCCCGGGGAAGAACTTCACGTCCTGGAAGGCAGCCAACCGGATCCTTGGGAACCTGCGCGGCTGCCTCGTCGTATTCGGGGATTCGATCCTGTCCCTGTTCCGGTCGGAAGACGGGCGGTATTCGGGGACCGAATGGCTGCAGATGGTCGGTGAAGAGACCTATCGGAGCCGGAGGGTCCTGCTCGATGGCGACAGGGTGTTCTCCTCCTGGTCGATGGAGCTGCGAAAGGCCGGCTGACGGGCGTTTTATGCGCGATTCCCGTCCTATCCGCCTGAAGAGGTAGGGGCGGAACCTCACCATTGATTCGGATTCGGTTATCGGGGAGTGGACCACTTTGCGGTCCAACCCTCCTCACCTTGAAAGGTTCGAATCCTACATGGCCCACCAGCGAATCTAATGCGTTAGAGCGCAATTCGTAACCCCCTTTTTGCCCCGGGTGCGAACAGGGTGCGGGTTTTCTTGAGCCACTCGGAAAGCAGGAGTGGGATCACCGTCCCCACTTGGTATGGGACCGGAGGGAACTTAACCCCTGTGAAGGAGGTCAAGCGATGGTAGCCAGGAATCTGTTCGTATTCTTTGTGGTTGCAATGTTTTCCTTGGGTCTCGCAAGCACGGGTCTTTCCGCAGGATCGGGAGATGAAGTGAAAGGTACCGTCACCAAGATCGATGGCGGGAAAGTAAGCATCAAGGATTTGACGGGAGACGAAAAAACGGTTGAGCCAAAAAATCCGGAGGCATTAAAGGACCTCCGAGTCGGTGACGAGGCTTCGGTGAAGGACGGCATATTGAAAAAAGTGGGAGGCGCCAGACCATACGCTCCCGCCCCTTCGCCTGGTCCCAGGTATTGATTCACTGAAGTCCGGAGGGTGAAGCTTGGACTTCACCCTCCGGGATTGCATGGGATGCGTCTATTTTCCTTTCGTACAAGTGGTTTTTTCGGGTGGGCTGCCGCAACCGGAGCATAAACCATTCTTGATCGGCATACCGCAAGTCATGCATGCTCTAAGGGGGGGCAGATCACAACTTGTTGGAAGTTGTTTTCGCGCTCCAGCCAAGGGGGCGCTCCACTCCAACCTACATGTCAAAGTGTCCCCCCCTTTTTTATTCTCCGCTTCCCGTTGATAATGACGGAGTGCGATGGAAGCCGTCACTTCGTGTTTCACGAGGGGAATATGCCTCCGAGCGAGAGCGTTGATCACCCGGTGGCAAGGAAGTTTACTCTCCCGCGGGAGGGCGAGGTCATCCAGCATCAAGGGTGTAATTATCACCTCGGGAAATACATCGGGGAAGGCTCCTGGGGGGCGGTCTTCCATTGCACGGACGAATGGGAGAACGAGCTGGTCGCGAAAATTCTCAAACCGCGAAATCGGACCTACGAAGCCGTCAAGAATGAATGGACCAGGGAATTAAGCAACCTGGTGAAACTCAGGCATCCGAATATAACGTTCGTATACGATGCCTTTGAATTCCGGGATACGTTTTTCCTCATCATCGAGAGGTGCGAACAAACAATTTGCGAACTGATTGAAGCTCCAAACATCAATGGCGAGGAATGGCTTCCCGTGGTTGCCCATTCCGTCTTGCAGGGAATTTCCTTCATCCACAAGGAGGGATACATACATAAAGACATTCACCCGCGGAACGTATTTTCCTCCCTGATACGCGACAAAATGGTCCCGGCCAAGGACCCCGTGATCGTCTTCAAGATCGGGGACCTAGGAATTACGAACCTCGAGACGGAAATGGATGTTTTCAATACCATGGTCGGGAAATGGATGATCCCTCCCGAATTCCTGAAACCGGATCAATACGGCAAGATCGGGAAGCAGGTGGATATGTATCACGCCGGCCTGGTGTTCTTGAGTCTTCTCCTCGGGCGTGTTCCGACCTTCACGGAGGAGGATATTCTCGATGGCAAGCCGAGAAACATCGCCGAGGAATTGAAATCCGTGTATTCTCCGGCAATCGGCAAGGCACTACGCCGGCATGTGGAGAATCGCCCGCAGACGGCCCTCGATTTCTGGAAGGATATCGCCTCCGCGCGCCCGAAGTGAGAATTTCGTCGCGGCACGACACGTTGGGTTTGAGGTCTGCCGGCAAGGTCATTGCTGATCCGCGCGTTGGAGGAAAAGCGGCGGCACGGGTGTGATCGCCTAGCAACCCAGCGAACCCAAGGGGGTACGGCAATCGCCGTAACCCCTTTTCGTTCCGGGTGCGGATGGGGTGCAAATCGAGGAACCATTCGTGCTGACATGGTGCGGCAATGTGGGCTACAGTATCCGCATCGTGTCTTTCTCGGGACACCGGCATTCCTGTCCCGACAAGAGGGTCGACCGCGAATGCGAAAAAGTCCCCTTCGGCTGCCGACACTCACTGGGTTTGTCCTCCTTTCTCTGATCGTACATGCCGGTTGCGCCCACAAGCCGTCCTCATCGCCCGATGTAGCGCCGACCCCTATCGCTTCCATAGGAATCGTCTACGCAAAGTTCCTGCCGGAGGTCGTGCTGGATCTGCCGGCCAAGGGAAAAGTCGATGGAGTCGTGAGGGGGGCGGGACGGGGATTCTTGAACTGGGCCGAAGTCCCTTTGAGGGTAGGCGCCGAGATGTTGAGGGGATGTAGCACGAAGGAATGCGGTTACGTGGCGATCGGGTTTCTCGCGTTGAGCGCCGCAACCGGAACCGTGGGTGCGGTTGTAGGGGGAATTCACGGATCCATCCGGGCCATTCCGGGAAAAGAGGCGGGGAGGATGGGAAATGCGATCCGATACCTCGCGGACTTGAAAATCCAAGAAACAATGTGGCACTGGGTTCACGACGCAACGATGGACCTAACCGCGTACAGGATTCTTCCGCTCCCTGAGAGTGGCCCCGATACTTCAGACAACGTGGCCGATTACAGTGGATTCGCTAGTGCCGGGGTCGATTCCGTTATAGAAGTCAGCGTACTGTCCGTAGGTTTCAAGGGGGAACGATGGGGGAGAAACCCACCGCTATCGGTAATCCTACAGATCCGCGTGCGCCGATATCGAACGATGGACGGCACCATTGCGATTCAGGAGGAAAGGGAGTTCCTTTATCGTAGCGAGGAACGATCCTTCTCCGAATGGATGGCAGACGGGGCCGCCCGTACGGATTGGGAATTCCAGAAAGGGTATAGCATGCTGGCCGGGGAGATCGCCGACTGGATCTGAGCGTAGTCCCTTTTTCATGCCGGGTGCGGATTGGGTGCAAGTTTAATCGAGTACGATATTAAAATGATGTTTTGACATTCAAGAAAGATGTATCCTGAATCTACCTCTTGAATCCTCAGCCGAGATTGGTTTCCGTCCTTCCACCCAAGACATAACCCCAAACTCCGAGGAGGGTGTTATGAAACGACTCGTAGTGTTAGTCGTGTTCGCGGTGGTTGCGGTAATGGTGCAGGTTGATTGCGATGAGGCGAAGACGAAGGGACCCGGGGGAGTGGTCCCGCCAGTAAAAGAGGACCAGACCATTAAGGGGAAAGGGGTGGATGCACCTTCGATGGAACAGGTATTGTTAAATCCGAAAGGCTTCGACATGGAATGGGCCTGTGACGGCAAATCCGGACATTCCAGAGTTTTTTTCCTCCGGAAGGACGAGAAGATTATCGCCGAAATCCGCGTTATTGAAATTGATGCCGTTGATACCAACAACCCGGTAAATTTCGGAGCAGAAAGTTGCACGACCTTTCAGGAATTGAGAGATAACGGGATTGTTTTCTTCGGTTGTACTTCCGCTGCTTGGAACATCCCTTTGGCCTACGATCCGGGAAACAAGAAAACCCCTTTCAAGGGGAGCGGAGCGAATTGCCCAAAGATTGAATTAAGTTTATGGCAAAAAGATATAAAAGAATGACATCTCCGGGCCGGGATCGGGGGGGGGGAAGCGCCGATAGTTAGATAACCTGTAGGGACCCGCTCGGGCAGGAGGGCCCAGCCTCCCTATGTTTATCCAAGGGCCGATTACCTACGAAGGATTCGTTTAACTTGTGATGGACGGCCCAACCGTTAGCCGAAGGGAGGGTCAGACCGTGGGACGGATATTTTTTTTAATGTTTGCTGTTGGTGCTTTTATCGGAGCGTTGGCGGGAGGGGCAATGGCGGATATCCTCGGGGAGCCTCCGCAGAGCGGGCAAGTCCTGCTAGCGTCATTGGCACAGGAATTTGTCCCCGAGGGGAACTATGCAGGCACTAATTGGCAGGCAAGCGGTCCTGTAGAAACGGTCGCGATACCGGTGATGGTCTCTGAGGAATCTTGGATGAAAGATTACGGTAACGACTAAAGGTACGTGGAGAATCAACCTGCGATTGAGGTGGGCCGGGGGTTCTCCCTCCGGCCCTTTCCAATTCGGTAACTGGGAAGGCGTGTAGGAGGGCTACCAATCGGCAACGCCCCAAGTGGATACGGACGTTATGGGGGAACGGATGAGGCGGGGGTGGTGCTAATCGTTCGAAAAGGAAAAGCCCGGCACGAATTGCCGGGCTTCCCTCCAACGGCGCGGTGAACTTCGGTTTGGCGTTCCGGTCGTTTGGTTACCTGACTTCCGACTGCAACCCCACTTCTTTTCATCGACGAGCAGAGCCAATCACAGCCAAGCGAATCTTTTCAACTCCATGCCAACCGACGCGCCCTGCATGAAAAGCGTAACAAGGTTTTAAATCCGCTGCCAACGAGTTTTTCGCGGTCTCGTGACACATGCACCTGCATTTCTTCCGGGGACCTTATACCCTATCCTCGGCTCTGTAGGGCATTTCTATGCGCTAACCGATGACCCTTCGTAGGGAAACGATGATATTTAACCGGGTGCAGATAGGGTGCAACAGGAGCGACATTTTTCGCGAAACAGGCGGAATGTCCGACTACTTCGAGAACGCGTCGACTCCCGCCTTGGCAACTTGGGCGTCCTCCGAGGGCTTGCGGCCGCTTACACCGATCCCACCCACGATCTTCCCGTCCACGACAATCAGCAGACCGCCCTCGAGGGGTATGGCGTTCGGGTAGGACAGGATCGCATATTGCCCGCTGTTAAGGGCATCTTCGAGAGCTTTTGTCGGCCGTTGGAATGCCACCGCGGTTCGAGCCTTCCCGATCGCGAGATCCGCGCTTGCGAGCAGTGTCCCGTCAGTCCGCTCGAAGTAGATCAGATGGCCTCCATCATCGACGACAGCGATGTCCAAGTTCCATTTGTTCTTCCGGGCTTCAGCAGCCGCTCCGGCGGCAATCTTCTTGGCATCCTCCAGCGACAGACTCTTTTTCGTTAGGAGTTCCCCGTCTCCGGGTGTCGCATTCATGTATCTACTCCTTCACCGCCCCGGTCATGCCGGAAACGTAGTATTCGACGAAGAATGAATACAGCACGGCCACCGGCAGCGACCCGAGCAATGCACCGGCCATCAGCGCGCCCCAGTGGTAGACGTCGCCCTCGATGAGTTCAGTGATGACGCCAACGGGTACGGTCTTAACCTCTGAAGAGGAAACGAATGTAAGGGCATAGATGAACTCGTTCCACGACAGCGTGAAGGCGAAAATTCCGGCCGAGATCATGCCAGGCACCGCCAACGGCAGAATGATCTTCGTGAGGATCTGCAGGCGGCTGGCACCGTCGATCAGTGCGCATTCCTCCAGTTCGAAGGGAATCGACTTGAAGTAACCCATCAAGAGCCAGGTGCAAAACGGGATCAGGAAGGTCGGGTAGGTGAGGATCAGTGCCAGCCGGGTATCGAACAGATGCAGCTTGTAGATCATCGTCGCCAAAGGGATGAAGAGGATGGACGGCGGCACCAGGTAAGCGAGGAAGATCGCCATGCCGATGCCGCGCGAGCCCTTGAAACGCAGGCGCTCGATGGCGTAGGCGGCGAGCACGCTGCACACGAGCGAAATGAAGGTCGCCACCACCGAGACCAGCACGGTATTCCACAGCCATTCCGGATATGCGGTGTCGAACAGCAGCTTCTTGAAGTGGGCAAGGGTCGGCGCATGCACCCAGAAGGGGTTGCCCTCGTGGGAGAGCAGTTCCTCGTTGGGTTTGAAGGCCGTGATGGTCATCCAGTAGAAGGGGAACAGCAGCACGATCAGGAACACCACAATCGGCAGATAGATCGTCACCACCTTGCGCGGCAGCGAGGTCAGGTAGCCCATGCCGGCGGCGTCGGACGTTTGTCCCGGTTTCGGAAGTGCCATCCCGAGTTCTCCTTATTGCTGCCAGGCCCGGCGCTGCAGGCCGAAGTAGCTGAAAAGGATTGCCGCCAGCAGGAAAGGCACCATGGCGGTGGCCAGTGCTGCGCCCTCGCCGAGGGAGCCGCCGGGAATCGCGCGCTGGAACGCCAGCGTCGCCATCA
>Ga0180073_1000026_pt1 | contig 13336 bp, 14 predicted proteins | sample EasRiv333_16_10D_FD_123010 | JGI IMG/M metagenome (GOLD analysis project Ga0180073, IMG submission 123010) | Soil microbial communities from meander-bound floodplain in the East River, Colorado, USA - East River metaG ERMLT333_16_10D | ecosystem: Environmental > Terrestrial > Soil > Floodplain ...
CGAGGTCCCCGTGCTGGACGGTTCGTCCGTGGAGTTCTGCTCCCTGTTCGAGGAAGTCGGCTTCGAGAACCAGATCGGGGAGTGGCGCGGGATCCTGGTGAAGGAACCGATCCGGATCGACGCCGGCAAGGCATCGATCCGTCTCGAGCCGTGCGACGCGTTCGAGATCGACTACACGCTCGAATACCCGGCCCCGGTCGGCAGGCAACGCTACGTCTTCCGTCTCGAGGACCCCGGAACCTACCGGAAGGAGATCGCCCCCGCCCGCACCTTCGGGTTCGCGCGGGACATCGGACAATTGCAACGGCAGGGGTTGGCTCTCGGAGGTCGCTTCGACAACTTCGTCCTCTTCGGGGAGGATGGACCGATCAACGACGCCCTTCGGTTCCCGGATGAGCCGGTCCGTCACAAGATCATGGACATGATCGGGGACCTCTACCTTCTCGGCCGGCGTTTGCAGGCGAGGGTGGTCGCTCACATGACCGGCCACACGCAGAATATCGCCGTGCTGAAAAAAGTGAGAGAACTGATGTGACGCCTTGGGCCGTCGCCTTCCCGGCGGTGCCGCCCCTTTAACGAATCGGCAGGCGCGCGATGTTGGCATCAAATCGGGAGGATCCGGTTACGTTTTTGTCATCCGTTCCGATCTCCTGATCCATGGCTTTCATTGGACGTCGTAACTTATCGATAATAAATCGGTATATTTCCTCCACCGATGTCTGGACCGGGAATGTTTCTTGCTGATTACTCCTCGGGGGATGTTCCTGCGTTCCTACCCCGGCGGAGGCCAAGGTGCAAGGTCCGTTTTCCCAACGGGTGCCATCTATCCTCGCGCGGGCGATCCCCGCATCCTACTTCGTCATCGCCTGCGTGGCGTTCTGGAACAACTTTCTCCGGACCGGGAAGTGGACCTCGCTCTTCTGGATGGTGTCCGAAGGGGTGGTGGTCGTCCTTCTGGTATTCCGCCGGCCGACGCAGTCTGTCTCCCGAAGGCCGTGGGACTGGCTCGCCGGGATCGCCGGCTCCTTCTTCGTCCTCCTGGTGCGCCCGACGGGCGGGTCCGCGGTCACCGAAGCCGCGGGATTCGCGCTGCAGCTTTTCGGAACGGTATTCCAGCTTTACGGGAAAGTCGTACTCGGTAGGAGCTTCGGTATCGTGGCGGCCAACCGGGGCGTCGTCTCCTCCGGGCCGTATCGACTGGTCCGGCACCCGATCTACCTCGGGTATCTCGTCACCCACGCGGGATTCCTGCTCTCGAACCCGAGCGTCCGCAACGTGGCGATCTACACAGCGGCCTACGTTTTCCAGTTCGCCCGGATCCACGCGGAGGAGCGGATCCTCGCGGAGGACGGGGAGTACCGTGAATACCTGCGAAGCGTCCGGTACCGGCTGATCCCCGGGGTCTACTGAGCCGCCCTACAACTCGGTGAAGTAGTCCCGGCACGCCTGGATGATCAGCTCCCGGGTCATGTGGGGCGCAACGCCCCTGTACCGGCAGATCTCATCGACGCGGCTCAGGATGTCGTTCGGGTGGCACGCGCACAGGGGGACGTCCCGTCGTTCGTGCTCCACTTCCACCAGGTGGCGGATCGCGTCCTGCCGGAACTCCATACCAAGGCGGGCGCAGACCTGGTGGCAGATCGCCACGTATTCGGCGGGGGAGAGGTGGGCGATCCGGATCTTGTACCCGAGCCGCCGGAGGAACGCCTCGTCGGCGAGCTCCCGGGGCTCGATGTTCGTCGAGAAGACGATGACCTGGTCGAACGGGATCTCGAACTTCTTCCCCGTCCGGAGCGTCAGGTAATCCGTTCCCCTCTCCAGCGGCATGATCCACCGGTTGAAGAGGTCGAACGGCCGGAGCATCTGGCGTCCGAGGTCGTCGATGATGAAGATGCCGCCGTTCGCCTTGAGCTGCAGCGGCGCTTCGTAGTACCCGCAACCGGGGTCGAAGCAAAGGTCGAGCATGGACATGGAGAGTTCCCCGCCGGCGATGATCGCGGGGCGCTCGCAAAGGAGGAAGCGGCGGTCGTACTTCGGACCCCCCTGCAGGATGTCCCCGAACGTGTCCAGTCCGTCCCCGATGTCGACCTCCGTGTGGCACGTAGGGTCGAACACGCGGATGACGTGGGTGTCCACGGCGATCGCGCGGGGGATGAAGATGACCCCGTCCATGAGGCCCTTCAGCCTCTCCGCGATGAAAGTTTTCCCGGTTCCGGACGGACCGTAGAGAAAGATGGAACGGCCGGAGTTGACGGCCGGCCCGAGCCGGTCGAGGAGGCCGACGGGGAGGACGACGCCTTCGAAGGCCTGCGCCATCCGCGCGGTGGTGAGGGGGATCTTCTTGATGCTCTGCTTCCACGCCGTCTCGGAGTACTGGGCGGTGGTGACCGGCGCCGCCCCAGCGTACCCCGAACCCTTCAGGAACTCCCGGGCACGTTCCCTCCCAAGGTCCGTGAGCGCGTAGATGTAGGTGGCCCGGATGTCCCCCCCCTTCTTTACCTCGGCGAGGCGCTCTTTCTTCAGGATCTCCGCGATGTCGGCGGTGACGCTGACGGGAAGGGCGAGCCGGTCCGACAAGGAGGCGAGCGCCATCGTTCCCCCGGTGTACAGGATCTTGCAAGCGAGCTCGACGAGGAAGGCCGTCCCGAGTCCCGTCTCCTCCACCGTTTCCGGCGCGATGGGGGGGAGGGCCGAGAGGTGGACGTCCTGTGTCGCGACGTTTATGACGCTCATCTGGAACCTCCTCCGGCGGCCTGGAATACGACTTCGTCCCCCATCCGGGTCGCGGTCCGGTCGATGGTCCCCGCCGGAAGCTCTAGGACGCCCCTGGCTTTCCAGAAGATCCCGGAGATGCGGTTCCGGCGGAATCTCGGGTGCATCCCCACGACCCGTCCTTCACGGTCGATGAAGAGGGCGTCGAACTCGTACCGCATCCCGAAGGAGTGGATGCTCCGGCAGGGGACGATCCAGATGCCCCCGCCCCGGGGAAGCTTCGCGGTCCCGAGAAGTCCCATTGTCCTTTCCAGCCTGGTGCGGGCGGTCTCGACACCGTCCCCGAGCAGCGCGAACCTCGTCATGTTCACTGCCTTCATGGGCAAGTTCGCTATCCCCCGGTGGCTGCGGTGATCGACGGGAAGAGGACGCGCAGGATCTGGATGACCGCTGGCCCCAGAATCACGATGAACAGTGCCGGGAAAAGGAGGAAGACGAGGGGGAATGCGAGTTTGATGGTCGTCTTTGCCGCCGCCTCCTCCGCGCGCTGACGGCGCCGGACCCGCAGGGAGTCGGAGTGGACCCGCAATGACTGGGCGAGGCTCGTCCCCAGCCGCTCGGTCTGGATCAGCATGGCGACGAGGGATTTGACGTCCTCCACGCCCGTGCGATCCGTGAGTGCCCGGAGGGCGTCCAACCTTGGTTTCCCGGCCACCATCTCGCGGTTGACGACGTCGAACTCCTCGCTCAACGTCGGGCAGGAGAGGCGGAACTCCTCGGCGATCCGGACGAAGGCGGAGTTGATCCCCAGCCCGGCCTCGACGCAGACGGTCAACAGGTCCAGCGCGTCCGGGAGGGCGTCGGTGATCGCCTCCCGCCGTTTCCGGGCTTTCGACCGGAGGAACGCGGCGGGGAGGGTGAGACCGGCCAGGGCCCCGGCGACCGCGAGGAGGAAGAGCGACTTGTCGGGCATCCCGATGGCTTTTCCGCCGCCGAACAGGGCGGCCGGGAAGAGGAGGGGCGTCGCGATCCGGACCCAGCCGTAGACCCGCCCGGCGGTCGCGGACCGGTACCCCGCCTGGGTCAGCAGGAGGCCGTTCCCCGCGATGTCGTCGGAGGTGACCCGGGCCACGATCTCTTCGCTCTGCCGCGCGACCGGATCGGATCTCCCCCAAAGCCGTCCGATCCACTCCCGGGCACGCAGGGAGGGGTTGGGGGCCGCCTCGCCGGCCGGCGCGACCGCCTCCCGCAACCGGTGGGCAAGCGACTCCTGCCGTCCGCCCGACCAGAGGAACAGGGCCAGGACGCCCGTCGCCGTGAGCGTGAAAACGGAAAGTGTGATGACGAGGATCACGCCGCCCTCCAGTCGTTCAGATCTTGATCCGCACGATCTTGCGGATGACGAGCGCCCCCGCGATCTGCATGCACACCGCGAGCGCGATCAGGAACCTTCCGGCTCTCTCGAACCAGAGCGGCTTCAGGTAGTCGGGGTTGAGGACCCCGATCGCCAGGGCGAGGCCGATCGGCAGGAGGCAGAGGATGGTGCCCGTCATCCGCGCCTGCGCCGTGAAGATCTTGAGCTGCCCCTGGATCCGGAACCGCTCCCGGATGACGTGGGCGATCTTGTCGATGATCTCGGCGAGGTTCCCTCCCGTCTCCCGCTGGATGAGGATCGCCGTGACGAAGAACCGGGCGTCGAGGCTGTCGACGCGCTGCGTCATCCCCGTCAGGGCTTCCCGCAGGGGCACGCCCAGATTCTGCTCGTCGAACACCTGCCGGAATTCCGAGCCGAGCGGGTGCGGCATCTCCTGGGCGACGAGCTGGATGGCCCCCGTGAAGGAGTGCCCCGCGCGGAGGGAGCGGGCGAACATCTCCAGCGCGTCGGGGAACTGCGACGTGAAGGCTTTCATGCGCCGCTTCCGCTTTACGCTGACCACGGTAGCCGGCACCGTCGCGAGGATGGCGCCCAGGAGAATCGCGAGAACGAAGGGCCAGTGGAGGAAGAGCCCGATGAGTATCCCGAGGGCGAAGAGCGCCAGGGAGAGGAGGGCGAAGACGCCCACCTTCATCTCCATGCCGGCCTGCCGGAGGCGCGCGTCTACCCGCTGGGCCAACTTCAGGCGGGAGAGAGCGCGCTGGAGGAGCGGGACATCGCTCAGCAGTTCCTTCTTCAGCGCGTCCGGGAGGTCGGCGGTTTCGATCCTTCGCAGCTCGAGCAGGGCGAGCCGCCGCTTGAGCTCCCGGGAGCTTTCTCTTGCCGGGGCCAGAAGGAAGTATCCCCCCGTCGTGATGACGAGGACGGCGACGAACACCAGGAGCGCGACCGCGATCATCGACATCCTCCCCTTATATTTTCCGGTACGCGAATACGTTAGCGCCGAGGTGGATCCCGGCGGCGTGGACGGCGTCGAGGAACTTCGGCCGGACCCCGGTCGCCCGGTACGCTCCCAGCACCTTCCCGTCCCGGTCGACGCCGCGTTTCTCGAAGACGAAGATGTCCTGCATGACGACCACGTCTCCCTCCATCCCCGTGACCTCGCTGACGGTGACGACCTTTCGGGTCCCGTCGCTCATCCGGGAGAGCTGGAGGATGACGTTCAGCGCGGAGGCGATCTGCTCCCGGATCGCCTTCGACGGCAGGTCGAATCCCGCCATCAGGACCATCGTCTCGATCCGGGAAAGGGCGTCCCGGGGGGCGTTGGCGTGGATGGTGGAGATGGACCCGTCGTGCCCGGTGTTCATCGCCTGGAGCATGTCGAGCGCCTCCGCTCCGCGCACCTCGCCGACGATGATCCGGTCGGGCCGCATCCTCAGCGCGTTCCGGACGAGGTCGCGCTGCGTGATGGCCCCCTTCCCCTCGATGTTCGACGGGCGTGTCTCCAGGCGCACGGTGTGCTCCTGCTGCAGGATCAGTTCCGCCGCGTCCTCGACGGTGATGATCCGCTCGTTGTCGGGGATCGAGGAGGAAAGGACGTTCAGGAAGGTCGTCTTCCCCGCCCCCGTCCCCCCGGAGACCAATATGTTCATCCGGGCTTTCACCATCGCCTCGAAGGCGGCGGCCATCTCCTCGGTCAGTGATCCGTTGGCGAGGAGGTTCTCCATCTCGAGGGGTTTCACGCCGAACCGCCGGATCGAGAGGGCCGGGCCGTCGATGGCCAGCGGGGGGATGATCACGTTGACGCGGGATCCGTCCGCCAGTCGCGCGTCCACCATCGGCGACGCCTCGTCGACGCGGCGTCCCACCTTCGAGACGATCCGCTCGATCACGGCCATCAGGTGCTCGTTGTCCTTGAAGGTGACGTCGGTCTTCTCGATCTTGCCGCGCCGCTCCACGAACACCCCGTGCGGCCCGGTGACCATGATGTCGGAGATCTCGGTGTCCGAGAGGAGCGGCTCCAGCGGCCCGAGCCCCATCGTCTCGTTCTGGATCTCGACCACGAGCCGGTCCCGTTCCGACCGGGAGAGGGGGATCCCCTCCTGGGCGATCATGTTCTCCACCACGGTCTTGATGATTCCGGAGAGCTGCTCCGGCGTGAGGTCGGCCACGGTGGACAGGTCGAGCCGGTCGATCAGCCGCCGGTGGATGGTGCTCTTCAGCTCCTGATACGGGTGGCTCCCGGCCGGCGTCCTCCGCAGGGGGGCCTCGGCCGCCGCTCCGATCTCGGCCTCGTTCTTCCTCGCCAGCCATTCCGCTACCGTCACGATGCGCTCCTCTCCATGCGGAAGACCCTTTCCATGAATCCCCGCTTCCGCTTTTGCTCTACCCGCTGGCCCCCGGGCCCGGCCAGCAGCCCCGCCATGTGGCGGAACGCAGCGGTGACCTCCTTCTCCGGGGCGACCTCGGAGAGCAGCTTCCCGCGGTTGATCGAGGACAGGACGGTCGGGTAGTCGTTCGGGACGGCGTAGAAGACGGGGCAGTTCAGGATCCCCTCGATGCTCTCCCTGGAGATTTCGTCGTTGGGGAGGTACCGGCTGAGGACCAGCTGCACCCGGTCGTCGAAAATCCCGAGGCGGGCGAAGAGCTCGATGCTGCGCTGCGTGTTCTTCAAGGCGGGGAGGTTCAACAGCGTGACCAGCAGGATCGTGTCGGACATCTCGAGGGCTGCGAGGGTCTTCTCGTCGAACTGGTGGGGGGCATCGACGACGACGATGTCGAAGGTCGACCGAAGCGTTGCGAGCATGTCCCGCACCTGGTCCGCTGAGATCTGCTCGGCGTCCTCGATCCGCGGCGGATCGGCCAGGATGCAGACGCCGGATACGTGCCGGACGATCAGCGAGTCGATGTACTCCGGGTCCGCCTTCCCGCTGTTCCGGGCCAGATCCAGCAAGGTGTAGGTCGGGGTGACGTTGAAGAACATCGTCACGTCGCCGTGGGCCATCACGAGGTCGACCACGACGACCCTCTTCCCGTGCTCGGTGGCGAGCGCGTCGGAAAGGTTGGAGGCGATCGTCGTCGTGCCGTTCCCTCCCTTGTTGCTGAAGACGGTGACGATCTTCCCGCGCCGCTCGGCGGGATCCTTCCGCAGCCTGGCCTTCCGCGCCTTCTCGATGGCGATGCTCAGGTCGACCTCCCGCAACGGCTTGCAGAGGAGGTCGTGGGCCCCCGCGCGCATCGTCTCGAGGGCGTACTCCGCCTCGCGCGACGCGGAGAGTGCGAGGATGTAGAGGTTGGGGAACTCCTTCGCGAGCGGTCCGACGACGGAGGCCGGGTTTCCGTTCACCTCGACGATCGCCATGTCCGGTCGGAACTTGCGGACGATCTCGGCGCCTTCTACTACCGACCCCGCCGTCCAGCGGACGTCCAGGGAGCCGTTCCGCCTGCCGAGAAGGTCGATCACGCGGGCCGATTCGGGGTCGCTTTCGATGATCAGGGAACGGATCGCTTCCGCCACGGGCTACTCAACAAGCCGCAGGATCTTGAGGACGGGGCCCGCCGTCGGACCCGCCGCGGGGCCTGCCTGACCGAACGCCCGCATCGGGATATAGCGCCCGATGACGGTCCCCTGGTGGTTTTCGATGCTCTCGATCCAGAACCCCGCGAATCCGGCGACGACCATCTCCGTCCGCCCGTTGACCAGGGCGACCGCGGGATCGTATATGGGGATCCGGATGACCCGGGGGGAGTTCATCCACGAGCCGTCCCCGGCATGGTAAAGGCCGCTCTCGGGCAGGCCGGCCGCATCGTTCCACTGCGAGTTCCGATCCGCGTCGATCAGGTCGTTCGTCCCCTGGCGCGTGGGGCCCACCATGTTCCCCGGCTCCAGGGTGATCGCGTCACCGATGGTGACCGGGGTAGTGCTGCCGTTCACGATCGTGTCCCGGTAGACGGAGCCCCCGGTGCCGTCGAGAGCGAGGGCGAAGAAGTGCCCGGACTCCTGCTGCAGGGAGGGGAGGCCGCTCGGGTTCTTGGGCGAATTCTTCGGCGTCCCGATCTTCAGGATCACCCGTGTCCCCGGGCAGAAGTAGCGCGACGTGTCGGGAACCCCTTCCGGGCAATCCTTGTGGACCGTTTCCTCGGGGTCGTACAGGTCGTCCCCGTCCGTGTCCTCCCACGGGTAGGGGATCCCCCACGGCGTTAACCCTTTCACATTGGTGTCCACCACGGACGCCTCGGCGACCGAGTAGGCGGTGATGGTCTTCGTCGGCCCGAGGAAGATCCGGGAGAAGAACAGGGGGACGTTGCGGGTAGCGTCGACGCGGACCCTCTCGGCCGAGGGAAAAGCGACCGAGATCTCGCCTCCCGGGGAGAGCGCCGAGGTGGCCACCTTGTCCTTCGAGGCGAAGGCGCGCGCCCTGGCGTCCGCTAGGGCGCGGATGGCGGCGTCGGACCAGCTCCCGTCGAAGAAGGCGGAGGCCCCCGCGAGGGCCCCCGCGTCGGTTGACCGCTGGAGCTCGTGGCGCACGGTGTACATGTACCCCACGTCGATGCCCAACGCGGCGATACCGAGCAGGGCGAGGAGCGCCGCGACGAAGACGAGGAGCACCTGGCCCCGGTTCCCGATTCTCATGGGTCGCCTCCGCGAAATCATGATCCCGGGCTTAATCCTTGAGGACCGACGGGTCGAGCTCTTCCTTGCTCATCCTGTCCGTCGGGAGCTCGGGCATCTTCCCCTTCTCGTAGGGGCGGATGAGCGTCGGGGTGACCAGGATCACCAGCTCGGTCTCCTGGTTCTGGTACCGGGTGCTCCGGAAGAGTACGCCCAGGATGGGGAGGTCCCCGAGGAGCGGGATCTTGGAAACCTGCTTGGAGATATTGTTGCCGATCAGCCCGGCGAGGGCGAATGTCTGTCCGTCGCCGAGCTGGAGGCTAGACTCGGCCTTCCGGCTCTTCAGCGACGGGATGCTGAACCCCGTCAGGACAACGGCGTTGGTAAAGTCCAGCTCGCTCACCTCCTGGTAGATCTTCATGGCGATCTCCCCGTTGGGAGTGATCTTCGGCTGGAAGTTGAGCCGCACGCCGAACTCCTTGTAGATAACGGAGGTCCCGCCGGTCCCGCCGTTCGACGTGTTGTAGACGACGGGGAACTCGCCCCCCGCGAGGAACTTCCCTTCCCCCCCGTTGGCCACGATCAGGTTCGGCTCCGCGAGGATTTTAATGGCGCCCCGGTCGTGCAGGGCGTGGATGAAGGCGGCGAACTTTGGGAACATCCCCGGCTTCGCGACGAAGAGGTTCACCGCGTCGCTGAAGGAGGTGTTCGGTCCGACCTTGCTGGGGTCCGTGTTCCGGAGGTCCCCGAAAAAGCTGGTGAACGGGTTCGGGGGGCTGCTTGCGCCGCGCATGGTGTTGTTCCCGTCGACCAGGAAGTTGAACCCCAGTTCCTTCACGGTCTTCCGGTCCACCTCGGCCACCCGGACCTGCAGCATCACCTGTTCGACCCGCTCCACGGCGAGGAGATTGACGACGTTCTTGGAGTACGCCTTCGCGCTCTCCACCAGCCGGTGCTGCGCCGTCTCGGAACTGACCGAGCCCGTCAGGATCATCGTTTCGGGCGTGCCGGACATCTCGAACTTCTCTCCCGGGGCGATCTTTTCGAGGCCTTTTCGGACGCCGCTGTCCACCCACACGCTGACGTCGACGGAGGTGGGGACTCCTGCCTCGGTCCAATAGATGAGGGTCGTCTCCCCCGGGGCCTTCCCGGTGACCATCAACTGCTTCGGGGTCACGACCGTGACATCGGCGATCTCCGGTTTTCCGATGGAGACCCTGCGGATATCCAGGTTCGTGTCGAGGAGGAACGACTGGTTGGACTGGAGGTCGAGCTTCGATGCGGAGGCGCCCGTGACCCCGTGCTTGAATGCCGCTCCCGACGCCGCAGGGAGCGACAGGCCGAGGCAGGCGAGCAGCAGGATGACGGCGAACCCTCTATGGCGTTTCACGGTATGGTACCCCCTCCTTGGAGGAATCCTGGCGTCCGGTTATTGGAACGTCTCTTCCGACCGCTTCCCGCCCTTGATGACCTCGACGACGTACCCCGACTTGACGACCTGGACGGGCACGGCCGCCTTGCGATAGACCGCCTTCGAAGCCACGTTTTTCTTCGGGGGGACGGGGGATTTCGGGCGCATCGAGGAGAGAAGCCCCCCCTTGCTGCTCCCGGGCGTTTCCACCTTCTGGGCGTCCGCGAAGTTGCGCATCACGAGCTGGATCTTCCCGTCGTTGCTGGCGAGAGCGAGCTTCTCCGACTCGTCCGGCGTGACCGCAAGCGTCACCGTGTTCACCGTGACCGGCTTGTTGTCCTTCTGCTCGACGACCTGGCCCGCCGCCAGGACGAGGATGTTCTGGAGGAAGGTCTTGGCCACCTGCTCCTGCTGGCGCTCCGGGGAAACCGCGGTCGTCACCACGACGTCGACCCGCGAATCGGGAACGATGAAGCCGCCCACGCCCACGACCTCGTTCACCTTGACGGTGAAGGCCCGCATGCCGGCGGGGACCTTCAGCGAGAGGAGGCCGCTGCTTTTATCCTTGGGGACCAGCTTCGACTCGACGACCGGCTCGCCGCGTTGAAAGTCCCTCATTGCGATCCGCCCGACCACGGGGGCGGCGGTCGTGAAAGCGTCCTTGGGGTAGAGGTTCTTTGGCCACAGGGAGACGCCGATCTGGTTCGCATTGATGGTCGACCCGAGCGGGATATCGACGACGGCCACGGCGACGCCGACGGTCTGGAGCTTCGCGCTCTCGGCCGCCTGGTTCTTCTCGGAGAGGAAGCGGTACGCCCCCAGGCTCGCGACGAGGGCGAGGCAGATGGCGAAGGCGACGATCCCGAGGATCCGTTTCCGATTCATGGGTGAGACCCCCTTCAGAATTCTTTTCGCATGGACGTGGAGGTTGAAAGCGTGAAGTTCGTCCCGGCCAGGCCCGGAAGGAACCCGGCGACGCTGACGGGGAAAACGTACGATACGGTGACGTTGCAGGTGCCGTAGGGGGCGCCGTCGTCGGCGATGTTCACCGAGGCCCCGGAAATTCCGGCGGAGGAGAGGATGCTGTTCGCCCGCGAGAGGGCGGAGGCCGCGTTCCCCTGGACGGCGGCGATCCGCACGGCTTCGCGGGAAGCACCGGTCAGGATGTTCCGGGTCATCCAGGCCCGGCCGAACTCGGCGATCCCGATCAGCAGGAGGAGGAACACCGGGAGCACGAGGGCGAACTCCACCAGACTCTGCCCGCGGACCGATTTGTCGCCCCGACGCATCGATGTTTTCCCGTCTGCGGCGAAGGGCCCCACGGTGTCTTCGTTCTTCCCGTGGGGCCCGGGGTTTCTCACCGCGGTTCCTTCAGAAACTCCCGTTGAACGATACGTAAAACCCCTGGATCGGTACGCCCAGCAGGGTGAGGGCGGCGACGCACGCCACGGCGATGAAGAGGAGGATCATCGCGTACTCCGCGAGGGCCTGGCCATTCTCCCCATGAATCCTTTCAGGTCGAATACCGAGGCCAGTTCGCGCCATTGTTCGCCTCCTGCCGGGGCCGTTTCTTCACGCAAGGGAGCCTGCGATCTCACCCGGCGATAGCAGTTCCGATCTCAGTCAATTTTGCGGCGACGGTGGTCCCCAGACCCGTAAGTGCAAGGACGCAGACCACGGCAATCAGCGCCAGGATCAGTCCATACTCCGCAAGGGCCTGTCCTTTCTCATCCTTCATTTTCGCGATCAGATAATTGATCATTCCTTTGGCCTCCTTTGGTAGATGCAGGTTGCGTGCAGTAACGCGACCAATACATAAATCAATATTGCATTTGGTATAAGGATGCCCGATTATCACCTCCTTTAAATACGACTTGACAATGCTATATACAAGGTCCGTACCAAACGTGCCGGACGTTACGTTCTATGCATAAGCGATGGATTCAACGAGGGATTTCTTCGGCCCGCGGGCCGTGCGGGGAAAAGGGGGAGACGTGGAGCGATATAAGCCTTATTGTTTGGGTAGTTACACGGCAAATGCCCGGATCCGACAGTTTATATCTAACGACACTGTCGATCAAGGCAGGTCAATTATAACGAAATTGTAACGGAGACTAGGGCATCGAGATGTACGGATTCCCCCGGATGTAGAACCGCAGGTGCCTTCTCGCCCAGCGCCCGGCGTAGTCGACGCCCACGCGGGGACGCTTGACGATCCTCGGCGTCCCGGCGTCGTGCGGGTCCGCGATGAAGAAATCGTCGCTGACCAGGTCGTGCCCGTCGAGGTGCCGGTCGATGCGCATCGCCCTGCAGAGCCGGCCGGGGCCCCGGGTGGAGCCTTCGACATTCTTCACCGGTTCGACGGCCCGGATCAGCACGGCGGAGGCGTGTCCCTCGCGCTCGGTCACGACGTTCATGCAGCAGTGGATGCCGTACACCAGGTAGACGTAGGCGTGCCCCGGCGGGCCGAACATGATTCCGGTCCGCGCGGTGAGCCCCCGCGAGGAGTGTGAGGCGAGGTCGTGCGGGCCCAGGTACGCCTCGACCTCCACGATCCTGCCGATCCGATCCACCCCGCCCGCTACATGGATCAGCTGTTTCCCCAGCAGGTCCCTCGCGACCGCCACGGTGTCCCGATCGTAAAACGCGCGCGGGAGCGTCTTTGAAAGAACACGGTTCGGCGCCATGCGACCCTATCCCGTTCCCACCGCGCGGACGAAGGCGGCCATCGCGGAAAGCGTCCGTTCGCGCTGTTCGCGATGGGGGGTGTGGCCGCACTGCTCGAGGACGCAGCGCCGGACCGGCCCGCCGCACTGCCGCTCGATCGCTTCGACCTGGCGAAGGGTCCCGTACGGATCGTCGATCCCCTGGACCACGAGCACGGGGACCGTGACGGCGGGCAGGCGATCCTCGATATTCCAGGCGAGAAACCCCGGGTCGAGCCAGGCACGGCACCATCCCCAGAAGGCGCAATCGACGTTTCCGCCATGGAGACGTTCGAGCTTCGTCCTCAGGTCGCCGTGGAGGTATTCGTCGCGCGTCTTCCCGATCGAGCGCACGCTGACCTCCTCGCAGAAGACGTGCGGCGCCTCGAGGAGCAGGCCGCGGACCCTCCGCAGGGACCGCGGCGTCGAAGCGTGCAGCAGGGCGATGGAACCGCCGTCGCTGTGCCCGACGAGAAAGGCGTGGCGGACTCCCGCCGCGTCGAGCAGTTCCGGAAGGGCGA
>Ga0180073_1000027_pt1 | contig 13289 bp, 10 predicted proteins | sample EasRiv333_16_10D_FD_123010 | JGI IMG/M metagenome (GOLD analysis project Ga0180073, IMG submission 123010) | Soil microbial communities from meander-bound floodplain in the East River, Colorado, USA - East River metaG ERMLT333_16_10D | ecosystem: Environmental > Terrestrial > Soil > Floodplain ...
CCGGAGAAATACGACCGACTGGTAAAGGTCTGGCTAGGGGTTCATGTGTTCCTTTCGATCATCGGGATCGTGAAACAGGGTCGGGGCATCGGAGGGTTCCTAAACGACGAAAACGACTTCTGCCTGGCGATGAACATGGTCATCCCTCTTTCCTTTTTCCTGGCAATGAATGAAACCGGAAAAAAAAGGCTCTATTTCCTTGTCGTTACTTCCCTGTTCCTGTTCGTAATCATTCTCACAGGGTCCAGGGGGGGGTTCGTCGGACTGTGCGTCTCGATGTTGTATTGCTGGCTGAAGACGAAACGGAAATTATTGACGGCGCTCATCATGGGGCTGCTCGCGGTGGTCGCCGTCCTCGTCGCCCCATCGTCGTACTGGGACGAAGTCCGTTCGATCACAGAGGAGGGAACCAGCAAGGGAACGGGAGCGGAAAGGATATATACATGGGGTGTCGGGTGGCACATGTTCCTCGACAATCCCGTCATGGGAGTCGGACAGGGGAACTTTCCGTACGCTTTCAGGAAATACGAAGTCGAGGTCGGTCACGGCGAAGAGGGGTACCACGGGAGGTCCGTCGCGGGGAGGGCGGCCCATTCCATCTACTTCACCATGCTCCCGGAGCTCGGCATCGTCGGGACCGGCATCATACTCCTCATGGTGTTCCACATGTTCAAGGATCTGAAAGCGATCAAATCACGGTCAGGCCGCTCCGGGCCGCGGAAATACAGGCGCCCTAACCCGTTGTCGAACAGGAACTACGCCCTTGCCCTGGGGTTGGAAGGGGGGCTGATATCGTTCCTGATCAGCGGGGCCTTCATTTCCGTCCTGTACTACCCGAACGTCTGGGTGCTGATGGGATTCATCGCTTCCCTGAAAACGATCTCGTCGCAGGAGACGGATCCGTCGTCCGCATGAACCTTTCCGTTTCGGCGAAATCGGTTCTGGCCAAGGTTTCCGGCATCTGCGGAATCCCGGAAATCGCGATCCGGAACCGAGCGGGGAAACGGTTCCTGATCCTGATGTATCATCGGGTCGTGCCCCGCGGCCGCGAGTCGGATCCGATGCAGGCGGGCATGTACGTCGAACCGGATACGTTCGAGATGCATATCCGGTACCTCGAGCGCCACTTTCAACTGATCCCCTTTTCCGAAAAACATTTTTCCAGCCGTTTCGACGGGACCTCCCCCTATTCCCGCCCGGCCTGCATCCTCACCTTCGACGACGGGTGGCGCGATTTTCACGCGTTCGCCTACCCGGTACTGAAAAGACACAATGTGCCGGCGACGGTATTCATCCCGACCAGGTATGTCGGCACGGAGGAGTGGTTCTGGACGGACCGGTTGGCGCTTCTATTGACCGGTGTGCGCACTTCGACAAAGAGGGAGAGACAAGGGAACGGATCGGGGAGAGCCGTGTCGGAGAATATCGCATCCCTTGTTGGAAGATACGAGGAACGCCTGGAGGCGGCGATTGGCATGCTGAAGGGACTGCGGGATGAGGAAATCGATGAGATCCTCTCAGAATTGAAGGAAGGGAGCGCGATGGAATCCTTTCCACGTTGTAGGGCCTTCCTGAACTGGGACGAGATCCGCGAAATGAAGGGATCCGGACTGGTATCCTTCGGTTCGCACACGCACAACCACCGCATTCTCGTCCACCTGGAGGAAGAGGAGATCAGAAATGAAATGACCCTTTCCAGGGAAATCCTCCTCCGGGAAGGTGCCGTCGAGCCGTCCTTCATCCCCTTTTGTTATCCGAACGGAAACGCGAACGGGCGGATCGTGGAAATGGTTCGGGAAAACGGTTACCACGCCGCGGTTTCCACGGACATCGGGTGGAACCGTGAAGGATCCACTCCCTTCGACCTGAAACGCGTTCCGATCCACCAGGACATGACCGGAACCCGCGAGATGTTCGCGTGCCGGGTCGCAGGGATCCTGTGAACGAAGGGACCCGAAATCCCTTGAGGATCTGCCACGTGATCTCCGGGGATCTATGGGCCGGAGCGGAGCGGATGTGTCTGTGCCTTCTCTCGGGGCTCCGCGAGATTGAGGGTATCGAGCTGTCGGCTGTCCTGATGAACGAGGGGATGCTCGCCCGTGAAATAAGGAAACTGAATATAGCGATTGAGATCATTGATGAGTCCCGGGTTGATGTATTCCGGGCCGCAGGGCGCCTGCGGGAGGTTCTGGGGAAGTTCCGCCCGGACATCCTGCACACGCACCGCCTGAAAGAAAACATCCTGGGATTCCTTTCGACAAGGACCACGCGGCCAAGAATCCCCTTGGTCTGCACCCAGCACGGGCTGGATGAACCGCAAACCCGGCTGAAATGGCGGCTGTTGTCCGGCGTGAACCGGACCCTGTTAACCCGGAAATTCCAATACGTCGTGGCAGTTTCGGAGGATATGTGCGAATCGTTGTCGGGGAAGGATCGGCTGCCTGCACGGAAGGTGGTCGTGATCCATAACGGGACGGAAGTCCGAGGAAGGGGCGAGCGGGAGAGAGGGCCGCATCCATTCACCATCGGTTCCGCAGGAAGACTCTTCCCGGTAAAGGAGTATCCTTTCCTCGTTGATGTGGCCGCTGAGGTGAACCGGCATGCCAGGGATGTCCGTTTCATACTTGCGGGAGAGGGGCCGGAATCCGGGAAGATTTCGGAGCGGATCAGGCAACTCGGATTGCAGGATGTATTTTCGCTCAAAGGATTCGTGGAGGACATGTCGGATTTTTACAAGGGGCTGGACGTATATATAAATACCTCTCTCCACGAGGGCTTTCCGATGAGCATCCTGGAAGCCATGTCCCACGGGCTTCCGGTGGTCGCGCCGATGAAGGGCGGTATTAGAGAAGCGGTGACGGATGGGGCGGAGGGATTTCTGGTCGAAGGAAGAGACCCGCGACGATTTGCGGGTAAATGCCTTGAAATGTACCGGAATCCGGAACTGATAAACCGGATGGCGGGAGCGTCCATGGCGAAGGTTGAGCGGGAATTCTCGGTCCACGCGATGGCGACAAAATATTACGATCTGTACCGGAAATGTTTTTCGTGAAAATCCTGTGGTTGTCCCATTTCCTGCCGTACCCGCCGAAAGGGGGGGCCTTACAGAGAAGCCATAACCTGCTCCGCCAGGCTGCCGGACGACATGAGGTACATCTTGTGTCGCTGAATCAATGGAAGAATCTTCCCACACCGGACGCTGTGGGGGAGGCCATCGACTTCCTGAAAAACCTTTGCAAACGAGTGGAGGTCTTCCCCATCCCTTCCGATGCGGCAAGATGGCGCTGGATGATGATGAGTATGGCCAGTTATCTTCGGTCGTCTCCGTACGATGTCAATTGGTTGAAGAACAAAGGCATGGAGAAGTACCTGGAAAAAGTATCGAAGACCGAAACGTTCGATCTGGTTCACGTAGATACGATCGGTCTTTACCCGTACGTTTCCGCATTTTCAGGTACCCCTGTCGTGCTGAACCACCACAATGTCGAATCCCACATGATGAGAAGACGGTACGAAAAAGAAACAAACGGTCTGAAGAAAATTTACTTCCACAGGGAATCTTCCAAACTCGAGCGCTACGAGCGGGAGGTCTGCGGGAAATGCGCGCTGAATCTTGTCGTATCGGATCTCGACGGAATCCGGTTGAAGGAGACCGTGGGGAACGTCCGTTATTCCGTCATTCCCAACGGAGTAGATGTCGACTACTTTCGCCTCAATGAAAAGAACGCAACAAAACGGGAGGGGTTGATCTTCGTGGGGGCGATGGACTGGTACCCGAATCGGGAAGCGGTCCGTTTCTTCCTGAAGGACATTTGGCCGAAGCTCCTTGAAGAAAAACCTGACAGGCGCGCAACGTTCATCGGAAAAAATCCTCCCCAGATACTGCTGGAGGCATCAAAGCATTCCGCCATCCATGCTCCCGGGTTCGTGGATGACGTCAGGCCCTTCCTGGACGGGGCTGGAATATACGTCTGCCCGATCCGTGACGGAGGAGGCACCCGGCTGAAGATCCTGGACGCCCTGGCAATGGAAATACCCCTGGTCGCCACCGGGATGGCCGTCGAAGGACTGGACCTGGAGGATGAGTTGCACTATTTGAAGGCGGAAACCGCCGAGGAATTCGCGACACAGATCAACCGGCTCGAAAACGACCCTATTCTATGCCGGTCATTGGCCGTCAGGGGGCAACGGTTCGTCGAGGAGCGATATTCTTGGGATGTGATCGGAGAGGAACTTGCCCGTACCTACGAGAAGGCCGTCTCTTCTTCAGGGAAACTTTCACGGGAGGTGTCGACTCAAATGGTGTAATCGAGATTTCGATATTGAATTAAAATAAAACGGGAAATCGGGCTAATTATACGATTCATAATAAGGAATTAAAGGGTATACTCCTTGCTTGCATTTGATTGGTCTAAAGGGGTCTTACCCGAAGGAATATTTAAAACTCTATCGTTGGGGGATTGGTATGAAACGTAATATCCATATTTATACTGTATGTCTCTGTTCCTGGTTGATCGCCGGGTTCCCGCTTCGTTCCATGGCGGCGGGAATTCCAACTCCGCCATCGAAATTGGCGATTGACGCTCCGGATACTCCTACGGAACCGATTCCTCCGCCTGTACCCGTACCTGTACCCGTACCTGTACCTGTACCCGTACCCGTACCTGTACCCGTACCTGTTACTCCACCCGGAAATGATGGCCTGTTGTCGGGAATGACCCCCGGCAATTATAAATTACCTTCTGGCTGGTCGATGGTAAGGGCCACGGACTTCGAGGGAACGAAACCGGTCGGGGAAACGTGGGCAATATGGCAAGGGTCGGTCCAGACGGATCGTTATCATACCGGGGCGAAATCGGTTGGAGGGCAATATAGCGCCGACCAGAACGATGTGTCGTGGCGATTATCGTCCAACCAGATCGGCACATTCACCGAAGTCTACCTGTCTTTTTTCGAATTCATCGAATCTCACGCGTTATTCAATGATGAATTCTTCCTTGCGAGGTTCGCAGTGAGTGATCCGTTCCAGGAAGTTCTTGCGGATTGGTATTGGGCACCTGGATTCAATAAACCGAATGCCACGCTGTATGTCGTTCCACAAGGAGTTAGAACTTGGCGCGGTGGAGCAAAAAGCGCAACCGTGCCGAAAGGGGCATGGCACCAGTGGGAGATTCATTACCGGCCCAACACGTCCGGCGCATCGGATGGATTCTACCGAATATACCTGGATGGCACGTTATTTACGTCGGTTGAAAACGCCAACCTGAACGGCACCCGCAGTATGGCGAATATGTCGATACATGTCGGAGGTACGTACACGAAACTCGTCTGGATGACTGACCACCCAACCTGTTCAAAGTGCAGTTCCAAACCTGGTGAAGGAACGGATTATTGCACTGCCTCGATGAAATGGTCGGGCCAGTCATTCTCTAACCCAAAATGCATCCCCATTGACCCACCGTTACCGTCATTTAAGCGATACTTCGACGACATTATAGTTATGAAGAAATGAGGAGATAAATATTTATATGATGAAGTGTTAAGTTGCAAGGTATGTATTTTTAAATGGCAGATCAGGGGCGGGATTCTCCGCCCCTGATCCTGGAAAAATCCTTTCGTGTTTATTCCTTAATAATAATCTGAATAAAATTATTTTATATCCAATGAATATAAATGGTTTACCGTAAATACTACTGAATTTTGGATACGATGGATTCCATAAGCGACAAGATAGCCGACTTTATTCAGAGAGAATTATCAAAAGATAAAAGTCAGATAATCAGGCGGGAGACGCAGTTCATTTCCTCCGGATTAGTCGATTCATTCAGCTTAATCCGGTTGCTGGTCTTCATCGAGGATGAATTCGGCATCGTGATTCCGGATGAGGCGGCGACGGCGGAGGCGATGGACTCCGTGTCCCTGATTTTGGATCTCATGAAAAAATTCGGAACGCAGGGATAAGATGGCCGAGACCCTACGAGCGGAAATTCTCGAGCATTACCGGAAATCTCCCGATCGTCTGTGCGTGCGTTGCCTTCTGCCTGACGGGGCTGTCGTGGAAGTCTCCTATGCGGATCTCGTCTCTCGCGGAAGTCAATTTTCCGCGGAGTTCCGGAGATTCCAGGCCGATGTGGGCGATATCGTCGTCATCATCCTTCCGCATTCCCCGGACCTGTTTTGTGCATTCTTCGGGGCAGTTCTCGGTGGTCAGGTGCCTTCCATCCTTGCTGTGCCCAGTTTCAAGCTTAACCCCGCACATTACAGGGAAGAACTCCGGGCGCTCCTTGAGCGGATCGACGCGCGGGTCGTGGTGACCGACAATGCGACGTCTTCCTTCTTGGGACTGCAAAAATCCCGATTGGGAACATCATGGATCCTGCTTTCCGATAATCTGCAAATCGCCCCGGCGTCGATACCTGACGTTTCCATTGATCCGGATGACCTTGTACTCCTTCAGCATTCGTCGGGAAGCACCGGATTGAAAAAAGGAGTTGCATTGTCGAACCGGGCCATCCTCCGCCAGATACAGGATTACACGCCCGCGCTTGCACTTGGAATGGATGATCACATCGTTTCCTGGTTGCCGCTGTATCATGACATGGGCCTCATCGCTTGTACGGTGCTGCCAGCGGTAGTAGGTGTGCCGGTAACCGCCCTCAGCCCTCTCCATTGGGTAACAAAGCCCGCATCAATGCTCCAAGCCATCTCGAAATATAGAGGCACCATGGCATGGATGCCCAACTTCGCATACGACTTCCTGGCATCGAGGATCCGTACTTCCCAGCTGGGGGAAATACGGTTGGATTCCATGAGGGCCTGGATCAACTGCGCCGAACCGACGTTGGCGGTGTCTCATCGCAGGTTCCTGGACCAGTATTCCAAATTCGGCGTACGCCCCGAGACTTTATGGACATGCTACGCCATGGCGGAAACCGTCTTCGCCGTTTCCCAGTCTACGGGTGCCGTACTTCCGAAAATCGAGCGAATCGACCGGGAGCGGTTCCTTCTGGACCGCCAGGCAGTTCCCGCCGACGGAGGAAATGCTCCGTCGTTGGAAATGATGTCCGGAGGCATCTTGATCTCGGGCACCGAGGTCAAAATCATGGACAAGGAATTCCATTCGATGCCAGAGCGCTGTGTAGGGGAGATCGCCATCCGATCCGGTTCCCTTTTTTCAGGGTATTTCCGGGATCCTTCCAGCACGGAGCAAGTTCTTCGGGATGCGTGGTTCTTCTCGGGCGACATGGGGTACCTTGCCGACGGACACCTTTTCATCACCGGCCGAAAAAAAGATCTCATCATCATTGCAGGAAAGAATTATTACCCTCAGGATATCGAGCGCATCGTTTGCTCGGTGGCCGGAATCTATCCGGGGCGATCCGTCGCTCTCGGTTGGGACGATCCCTCCATAGGGACTCAGCGACTCATCGTTCTCGCGGAAGTACAAGACGAATCCCGGGTGAATGACTCCGTACTGGCGGCGGAAGTACGTTCCACGTTGGCAGGAGAACTGGATTGCGTGATCGATGATCTGAGGCTGCTGCCGCATATGTGGCTATTGAAGACATCCAGCGGAAAGATCGCGCGCATGCCAAATTTGAAACGTTACCTCGATAAATTCCAGCCGGACACCCGTCGGTAAGGATACTCGGAGAAACGACTGGAATGTTCGGTTGGGAAGCGGTAGTGGGATGCATCGTTGCGTTGACCTGTTTTGCTTTTTTCCCTCGAATCCATCTTGGAGAATGGAAAGAATGGTTCCTGGTCGTCCTTTCGGTTGTCGTGCTTGCGTTCTGGCAGCCGGCAGGCTTGCTGATCACCGTAGGGATGACCGCGGTCGCGTGGTTGACGATAATTGGACGCGAAAAAGAAAAAGGACCGTTTCCATGCATACCGACAAGCGTCGGCATCATTCTTCTCCTGGCCCCCCTGGTAATCTCAAAATCTCTTCCCTGGCTGATCTCTCCGACCCCGTCCGTTTCCGGCTACGACCTGACCCGGTGGTTCGTTCCGCTCGGGTTATCCTTCACCTCTTTCCGTCTGATCGGAGTGCTTCTTGACAGTACTGCGCTGAAAATCCCCGTTTCCTTTTCTCGACTGGCGTTACTGTCGTTTTTTTTCCCGACATTCCCCTCCGGGCCGATCACTACGCTGCAATCCCTGAAGGAACTCGGGAACGAATATACATGGTCATCGGAACTTCTCCCGGCAGGGGAACGCATACTTGCCGGGATTGCTCGCAAGGTTCTGCTTGCGGATACCTTGAAAGAATTCGTGATCGATCCATGGCTCGCTCAAGGCGTGGGGCAGTTGGAACCGTTTCAGTGCCTGGTCCTGCCAGTGGTTTTCGGAATGTACATCTATTGGGATTTTGCGGGTTACAGCGATATGGCGATCGGAATCGCAAGGTTGCTGGGATACCGCGTGCCGGAAAATTTCAATCGCCCGTACATGAGCAGGAACCTGATCGACTTCTGGCGTCGATGGCACATCACTCTCAGCGAATGGATCCGGGTCCGACTGATGATGAAGATTGCGGGCCGGCGTGCCGGGATAGTGAAGCTTTCGATCGCGACGATAATATCCATGTCGCTTTGCGGCCTCTGGCATGGATTCGGATGGGGATATTTCCTTTGGGGCATATGGCATGGAATAGGCCTTGTGGCCGTTCACCTCGTCGGGGAAGCGGGAAAGCGCAGCGAGCGGCTTCGAAATGCGATCCGGCGCACGACAGGGGCTTTCGGTTCGACCTTCTTGACGTTCATTTACGTGACGATCGGTTGGGTGTGGTTTTTTCTTCCGGTGCGGGATGGGGCGGCGTTGATACAACGAGGGATGCAATGGCGGGGAGGCGACACCGTCGAATTCCTCGTACCGGTCGGGGTGGCTGCCGGGCTGACGGCGATCTACATTGCCGGGAACCAGGGAAAGCATCTCTGGGAACGGCTCCCCCTTCCGGTTCGCGGAACCTTCCTCGCGGGACTGTTGGGCCTCGTCGTTTACGCCGTCCTTTACCGCCACGGCGTGAAGCAGGAATTCATATACACACAGTTCTGAAGCATTCGTTGGCAGCGCTGAAGTGAAAAGATATTTCCGTTACCTTTGGTACCTTATTGTTATCCTTCTCACACTGGAACTCTGCGTAAGGGCCGAATCATCGCTGCGGTGGGGAGCTCCTTTCTCGGGACCTTACTCGTTTAAAGGAATGATGGTCGATGATGGTCTCGGGGGGCGAAACAGGCCGTTTGCGCGATTTGAAAAGTGGGTCATCAACGGCCAGGGATTCCAGGGTCCCGAACTCCGTATCCCCAAGCCGGAAGGTGTGGTACGTATCGGCGTAGCGGGGGCGTCCGAGATCTTCGGCCTGTACGAAAGCCCCGGATGCGATCTCACGTCCCAGGTTAGAAAAAAGCTCGAACGGTCGGCACCGGGACGTTTCGAAGTCGTCAACCTCGCAACTCCCGGGATGAGCATTCCTCGAATCATCGAACTTTACGAGAGGTTGATACGGAAATTCGAATTCGATGCCATCGTATACTACCCGTCTCCCGCCATGTACCTTGACGGGCAGGCGCCGGCATTCCGGAAACCGATTTCGAGGAGGACCGTGAACGATACCGGATCGACCCCATATGCTTGGGACTTGAGGCTTCCAAGGAAAACATGGGAGATGTTGCGGGAACGACTTCCGGTTCGACTCCAGGTCGAAATGAAGCGATACCAGATCGCTAGGAAACGTCGGAACCATCCTGAGAATTGGGTTTGGGAGCGCCATACTCCTCCGGAACGGGTGAGATTGTTCCATGATCATCTGCTGGAACTCATCAATACCTTCCAGGAAGACGCTACCAGGGTGATGATAGCGACGCATGCGAATCGTTTCCGAAATGTTTCAACCGACATGAATGACCCGTACATGGTGGGATGGATCCGCTTTTATCCAAGGGCGAGTGGTTGGTCACTGCTGGACATGGAGGAAAAGGCCAACCTGATCATACGGGAACTTGCGGGAAATTTTCCCGTGACCGTTGTCGATGTGGAAAAGGAAGTCGGGAAGAATCTCGACCATTACGCAGACTTTGTACATTTCACGGACTCAGGCGCAACCCTGGCTGCCAAGGCGGTCACGGAATCAATCCTTTCCTTATATCCGTATACCCATAGCAACTGAAGATGATCGATCTGTGAATCGGGAAACCTGATTTCATGGTTCAAGTAATCTTTTATTTATCTCTTGTTATGGTGATATATGCTTACATAATTTATCCCGTTACAATATATGTATTGGGAATACAAGGCAGAAAATTCATCAAAGGAAACGAAAAAGAGCAAACCGTTACGGTGATTATCGCCGCATTCAACGAAGAAAAGCGACTGGAAAACAAATTAATAAATACAATGGATGCGAATTATAGCGGAGGAAACATTCAAATCGTCGTAGCATCGGACGGATCGAACGATCGAACCAATGAAATCGTTGACAAATATCACGAAAACGGCGTGGAACTTCTGTCGATTCCCGAAAGGAAAGGGAAAGAAAACGCCCAGAGGGTGGCATTGGAGCAAGCAAGGGGCGAGATCATCGTTTTTACCGATGTGGCAACCATTCTCGAAAAAGACGCGATCCGCCGGATCGTATCCAACTTTGCAGATCCTACGGTCGGTTGCGTCAGCAGTGTGGACCGGGTGATCGGGAAAGACGGGAATCCGTCCGGGGAAAACCTGTACGTCCGCTACGAAATGTGGCTGCGAAAGCTCGAATCGAGGGTGAGCTCCCCGGTGGGCCTCAGCGGGTCCTTTTTCGCCGCGAGAAAATCCGTCTGCGGAGATTTTTCCTCCGATATGGACAGCGATCTCCGGGTCCTGCTGAACAGCGTGAGGCAGGGGTTGCGTGGTGTCGTGGATGAGGGGGCAATCGGTTATTACCAGGATCTGTCCGATCAGAAAAAGGAGTTCGACCGGAAGGTCCGGACGGTGCTTCGGGGGCTGACGCTGTTCTTCCGCAACCTCGAGTTCCTGAATGTCTTCAAGTACGGGCTATTCTCCTACCAGTTGTTCTGCCACAAGCTTCTCCGGTGGCTGGTGCCGTTTTTCATGATCCTCCTTTTTATCGTGAATATACCGCTTGCCTTCACTTCAGGTAATTACGCCTTCCTCCTGCTGGCACAGTGCCTGTTTTACGGGGTGGCGGCGATTTCCTTGTTTCATGATCTTTACTCTTCCCGAATGCTGTTCATAAAGATCCCGGTATATTTCGCCACCGTGAATGCGTCGATCCTTGTTGCCTGGTTCCGGTATTTCGCCGGTCAGCGTGTTCTTGTCTGGACACCATCCGAGAGATAAAAAGACTGGTGACAATTTAAATGTTTGGTTTGTTCGCTTCGTTCGGTCCCATGATTCACGAATTATCAGAAGCACGAATTCGTGACATCTGGGTCCCAGGATCACAAATGAAGCTTTTTTCCAATAACTCCAATATCACCGTTGCCCGTTTTACTCCTAGAAATCATCCTGACAATCCGATTTTTTATTCATCCGGGGATGATAACCTGCATTTGACCATAGATGGCTATGTGATCACGAGAAACGCCCAAGGGACATCCGGCATACGAGCTCAGGTTGACTCGCTGATCGAGGGTTTCCAGGGAAAAGGCATTTCCAGGGGACTCGACGACATCGTGGCAGGAAGCTACGTCATGACGGTCGTAGATGCGTCGGCGCAGAAAGCCTACGTCATTACCGATCCGATCGGATCGGTACCCGCGTACATAAGCGAAGTGGAAAAAGGCTGGCTCGTTTCCACCAATCCCGTGGCATTGGGTCGCACGGGTTTCGTGAACACCGGGCTCGATATGACCGCCTGCGCCGAATGGGCGCTGTTCGCCTTTGCTGTGGGGGAGCGCTACCCGGTCAAAGGCATCAGGACAATCGCAGCGGGCACGATTTTGTCTTTCGACCTCCTTACAGGGAAAATCCATCGGGAAAATTTCGAACGTTTATGGGAGACCCCCATCGGGGAAAAATCCCCGTCGATCGAGCGTACCGCGGAAACGTTCAAGCAGGCCTGCGCGCGCCTGCGGATGGTCGACCCGCGTCCCGCGAATCTTCAGAGCGCCGGGATGGACTCGAGGTTGATCACCGCTTCCTGGGCCAAGGGATTCGATCCGCCCTGTTACACCTACGGGGATCCCGATGCACACGAAATTCGAATTGCCCGCATGGTTGCCGAAAAACGCGGATCACCTTGGAGCCATACATGGCAACATGGGGACGAAGTCGCGGATAATGCCGATCCCATTTTCCGGGAAAGCGGCATCATCATGTGGCCGGACCGAAGGTTCGTGGCGGAAAAAATTGCGGTCGATCATCATCCAGGAGTATTGGACGGACTTTGCGGCGACGTCATGCTCGGAGGTACATATTACGGTCATGATAAATACTTCGGACGTGCCAGGACCGTCAAACGTCTCCTCGCTCAACCATTCGATGTCAAGTACTCTCATTTTTCAATGGATCACATCGTCGAGACAATCTATCACGACATTTCACAGGTAAAGGATCCAGGGTATTTTCTGGATTTTCTGAATGAAGGATCCTTAGTATCAATTCAGCAGGAAAAAACCGGAATATTACAGGATATTTGGGAGTGCATCCAGGCAACCCGGCCAAGCCTGGATTCGATGGCGTTGCTATGGCGGAACTTCCTTCTCGCGACCCGCGCTTCCCATTACACGGTCCAGCAGGGGGTCATGTGTAAAAATTACGCGAATGTTTATTATCCGTTCACCAATGACCGGGAATTTGCCCGGATCGCGATGAGCATCCGCCCGAAAGATGCCATGTATCGCAGGTACTACATCCGTCTTTACAGGCGCCATCACCCCCGATATGCCGAAATTCCGTATGGCGACACGTTGATTCCTGTCCGCCGCCCTGTGCTCAACCATAAGCTCTCCGCGATCCTGCTTTCGAAGAATTTGTCGATCCCGCATCTCACCGGCTCGCCTCATGGCAGGGTGCGCGATCCGAACGGATGGAGCATCTGGCTGGAGGAGAGCGCGAAACTTCGTGAATACGTCCAAACCTGCCTTGCTTCGGCGGGCATGCTGGAGAAAACACGCGCTGACGATTATTTCAAGGGGATCGCCTCGGGGAAGATAAGGGGCGGGGGAAAACTGTTCCACCTTGCCAGTATCGCGAAATGGATGACACTCTCGAAATCGAGCCATTGATCGCCCATGGCAAGGGATCATCAAACATTATCCGTCAATTTACCGATGAAACCATCA
>Ga0180073_1000030_pt1 | contig 12366 bp, 8 predicted proteins | sample EasRiv333_16_10D_FD_123010 | JGI IMG/M metagenome (GOLD analysis project Ga0180073, IMG submission 123010) | Soil microbial communities from meander-bound floodplain in the East River, Colorado, USA - East River metaG ERMLT333_16_10D | ecosystem: Environmental > Terrestrial > Soil > Floodplain ...
ATTATTAAAAAACTACTCAATGCAAGATACGAGCGAAATGATGTAGAACTTTCTCCAGGAAATTTTCGCGTCAAAGGGGACACTCTAGATATCATTCCAGCGTATTCAGAAGATGTAGTTAGAATTTCGTTGTTTGGTGATGAAGTTGAAAAGATTACTCTGTTAGACCATGTATCACTCAAAGAAAAACGTAAAGTATCTTCAATCAAAATTTTTCCTGCTAAACATTATCTTATTGCAAAAGATGTTAGAGAAAGAGCAGTTAAGTCAATTAAGACGGAGCTAAAACAAAGATTGCCAGAACTCCATGAGCTAGAACGACAACGATTAGAGATGAGAACAAAATACGATTTAGAGATGATAGAAGAGTTAGGATATTGTTCAGGAATTGAAAACTATTCACGGCACTTTGATGGCAGAAAACCTGGAGAACAGGCATTTTGCCTTATTGACTTTTTTGGAGATGATTATCTGCTTGTAATTGACGAATCACACGTTACTTTACCTCAATTACATGGAATGTACAAAGGGGATCATTCAAGGAAAAATGAGCTGGTTAATTACGGCTTTAGGCTTCCAAGTGCTTTTGATAACCGTCCACTCAAATTTGAAGAATTTGAAAAATATATCAAAAATACAATCTTTGCATCTGCCACACCATCTGATTATGAAAGAGAAAAATCATTTCAGATTGTTGAACAAGTAGTTAGACCAACTGGACTGCTAGACCCTACCGTCGAAGTCAGAACTACAAAAAACCAGATGGATGATCTAATTGAAGAAATTAAAAAAAGAGTAAAAAAAGAGCAGAGGGTTTTGGTTACTACATTAACAAAAAGGATGGCAGAAGACTTGGCAGAATATCTCTCAAAAAAGGATGTCAGGGTACGTTATATGCACTCTGAAATTGAAGGTCTGCAGAGAACTGAACTTATTCGGCAATTAAGACTAGGAGAGTTTGATGTCTTAGTTGGGATTAATCTTTTACGAGAGGGTCTTGATATTCCAGAAGTATCACTTGTTGCAATACTTGATGCAGACAAGGAAGGATTTTTGCGAAATAATACAAGCTTGATTCAAACATTTGGCAGGGCTGCAAGAAACATTGATGGGGCAGTAATCATGTATGCAGATTCTATTACCAAGTCAATGAAATCTGCAATGTCTGAAACCAAACGCCGTCAAGCAAAACAGCTAGAATATAACAAGAAATTAGGCATTACACCAAAAACAATCATAAAGTCCATTCCTGTTCAAGAAGCTACACTAGATGACATTAAACACAAATCAACTAGTGATTTGACACGAGACACAATTGATATTGAAGCCTCTATGAAAAAATATGCAGAGGATCTTGACTTTGAGCGAGCTATAGAGTGTCGAGAACGATTAAAAAGAATTCAAAAGGAGCTTGAAAAGAAAAATGACAAATAATATGTTAAAGATTCGTGGAGCACGACAGCATAATTTAAAAAATATTGATGTAGATATTCCAAAAAATAATCTTGTAGTAATATCGGGATTATCAGGGTCTGGCAAATCAACACTTGCGTTTGATACGATTTATGCTGAAGGTCAGCGTAGATATGTAGAGTCACTTTCAGCTTATGCCAGACAGTTTCTTGAGATGATGGACAAGCCTGATGTTGATTCAATTGAAGGACTCTCACCTGCCATCTCAATTCAGCAAAAAACAACTAGCAAAAATCCACGCTCAACTGTAGGTACTACAACTGAAATCTACGATTATCTTAGGTTGCTATATGCACGAATAGGCATCCCACACTGCCCAAACTGTAGTAGAAAAATCTCAAACCAATCAGTAGAAACCATATGTGATTCTGTTCTAAAAGACTTTGATGGCAAAAAAATTCTGGTTTTGGCGCCTATCATTCAGCGAAAAAAAGGAACTTATGAGAAGCTATTTGAGCAGATAAAAAAAGACGGCTATTCTCGAATTCGTCTAGATAGTGAAGTCATTTCGCTTGATGAGGAGATTCCACCGCTGGATAAACAAAAATGGCATTGGATAGAAATTGTAGTAGACAGAATCACTACATCAAAAACAGAAAAAAGCAGACTCTTTGAAGCAATTCAAAACGCAATCAAGGCTGCTAAAGGCGAAGTAATGATTGCATCAGAAAAGGAAAATAAAATATTTTCACAAAATAATGCTTGTCCACATTGTGGTGTGACAATTGGTGAGCTAGAACCACGTACTTTTTCATTTAATTCACCTTTTGGCTCATGCAAGGCCTGCAATGGGCTTGGAGTTAAAATGGAGTTTGAACCAGATCTAGTAATTCCTGATAAAACAAAATCTCTTTTAGATGGAGCAGTCGTTCCCTGGAGTGGCAGAGCCTCATCATTTCGTCGTCAAGAACTCAGAGCAGTTGGAAAAAAATTTGGATTTGATTTGATGACTCCAATTAATAAGCTACAACCAAAACAGCTGGAGGCAATTTTGTATGGCACTGATAAAAAGATCAATTACAAATATGAATCAAAATCAAGTGATTCCTATTGGGAGTATTCTAATAGTTTTGAAGGAGTACTTGCAAATTTACATCGTATCTTTATCGAAACTGAATCTGAGTCAAAACGAGAATGGCTTAAACAATTCATGCTAGATACACCATGTAATTCATGTCATGGAAAGAAGCTAAAACCAGAAGCCTTGGCTGTAAAAGTAAACGATAAGGGGATAATGGATGTGTGTGATTTATCAATTGATAATTGTTATGACTTTTTCCAAAATCTCAAGCTGACTGAAACTGAAGCTTACATTGCACGTGATGTATTAAAAGAGATCAAAGAGCGCTTGGAGTTTCTAAAGAATGTTGGCTTGACATATCTTACGCTGAACAGATCAAGTGCAACTCTTTCTGGTGGAGAGTCACAAAGAATAAGACTCGCAACTCAGATTGGCTCAAACCTGACAGGTGTTTTGTATGTTTTAGATGAGCCTACAATTGGCTTACACCAAAGGGATAATGCACGATTAATAAAAACGCTAACAAAGCTGCGAGATCTGGGAAATACAGTCATTGTAGTAGAGCATGACGAAGAAGTTATACGAAATTCGGATTGGATGATTGACCTAGGACCGGGTGCAGGAGTAAATGGTGGAAATGTGGTATTTGAAGGAACAGTAGATCAGATCCTCAATGGTCACAAATCAATTACAGGTGATTATCTTAAGGATAAATCCCTCATTAAGCTTAAAGACAAAAAACGAGAAGACAAAGGTAAATTAATTCTCAAAGGTGCAAAAGAAAATAATCTTAAAAATATAACTGTAGAATTTCCTTTAGGAAAATTTATTTCAGTAACTGGAGTTTCAGGCTCTGGAAAATCAACTTTGATTAATGAAACACTGCTAAAAGCGCTTGAATCTAATTTTTACAAAACTACTAAACGCACTGGAGAACATAAAGAGCTAATCGGATTAGACAAAATAGACAATGTAATAGCAATTGATCAGTCACCTATTGGAAGGACTCCAAGATCAAATCCAGCTACTTACATTGGAGCATTTACAGCAATTCGTGAGCTTTATTCAAACACAGAGGTATCAAAAGAACGAGGATATGCCCCAGGTCAATTTTCGTTTAATGTTCCAGATGGAAGATGCTTTGCCTGTGAAGGAGATGGAGTAAAACAAATAGAGATGCAGTTTCTCTCAGATGTTTTTGTAAAGTGTGATGAGTGTAAAGGAAAACGCTACAACTCTGAAACACTATCTATTCATTACAAGGGCAAAAACATTGCAGAAATACTTGATATGACAGTATTTGAAGCGCTAAAGTTTTTTGAAAATATTCCTGCAATTAAACGAAAACTTCAAACAGTTTATGATGTAGGTTTAGAATACATTAAGCTAGGTCAGTCATCGCCTACCTTATCAGGTGGAGAAGCGCAACGCGTAAAGCTTGCTTCTGAGCTATCAAAAAGAACTACGGGAAATACGCTTTACATCTTAGATGAGCCAACAACTGGACTTCATTTTGCTGATGTACAAAAACTTCTTGATGTTTTAAATCGCCTAGTTAATCTTGGCAATACAGTAATTGTAATTGAACACAATATGGATGTCATAAAAAATTCGGATTGGATAATTGAACTTGGTCCAGAAGGAGGCAATCATGGAGGTCAGATCATGGCTACAGGCACACCCACACAGATAGCAGAAACGAGTACCCATACAGGAAAATTCCTTAAAAAATTCATGCAAAGATGACCTTTGATATTTCCAGCATAAACATTCCAAAACATCCAGGAATATACTTAATGAAAGATGTAAACGATAACATAATCTACATTGGAAAAGCAAAGAATCTAAAAAATCGTGTAAAGTCATATTTTTTACAAAATCAAAACTACAAAACACAAAAACTAGTTGAAAAAATTTGTGACATTGAATTTGTTCTAACTGATAATGAAGGGGAAGCCTATATTCTAGAATCAAACATGATTAAAAGATATAGACCAACCTACAACATAGAGCTTAAAGATCAGCAGCGTTACACATATCTGCGTTTAACAGATGAAAAATATCCTAGACTTTTAGTTGCAAGACGAATGAGATCTGGAAAATTTTTAGGATCAGGCAAGGTCTTTGGTCCATTTACTTCAGGTAGCTCAAAGCTATTAACAATTGGAACTCTTCGTAAAGCATTCAAGATTAGAATTTGTAAAACACTTCCAAAAAAGGCATGTCTTGAATATCATTTGGAAAATTGCGAGGCGCCTTGTGAGTTCAAATATGCTCAAAAAAAATATTCTAATCATGTATCTGATTTAGAATTGATTTTAAAAGGCAAAAAGCAGATGCAAGAGTTTGCACAAAAATTACAAAATGATATGAAACAAGCTTCGGATTCACTTAATTATGAACGTGCAAAGGAAATTAGAGATACACTACACAGACTAGGAAGTCTGCAAACTAAACAAAAAATGGAATATGTAGAAAATGCACCAGATGAAGATTACTTTGGAATTAAGATAGAAGAACATGCTGCACTTGTAATGTCACTCAGACAAACTCACGGAGTTATTCGAGATAGCAACCGATTCTCGTTTGATCTTATAGGAGACAACACCTTTGGGAATTTTCTTTATCAATATTACACGACTAGTCCAATTCCAAAAAATATTATTGTAAGTAACATGCCTGAAAACAAACAATTTTTAGAAAATGCGTTTTCTGAAAAAGCTGGATTTGAAGTAAAGATTCTCGTTCCAAAAAGAGGAAAACGAAAAGAGATGATTAGCCTAGTAATGAAAAATATCAATCTAATTCAATCCAAGGGAATTGAACCAGGAATTTACGAACTTCAAGAACGCTTAGAGCTGGATAATGCTCCAAAAATCATAGAATGTTTTGATATCTCAAATCATGGTGCACAGTATGCAGTAGGATCAATGTCGAGGTTTGTTGATGGAAAACCAGATAAATCTGGGTATAGAAAATTTAAAATTAAAACAGTTTCTGGCAGGGATGATTATGCTATGATTGCTGAAATTGTAAAGAGGAGATATTATAGATTGTTAGAAGAAAACTTGGAACTACCCAATCTAGTTTTAATTGATGGGGGGAAAGGTCAGCTAAAAGCTGCAGAAAGATCTTTGCAAAGCATTAGTGTTAAAATTCAATGTGCCTCATTGGCAAAACAAAACGAAGAAGTGTTTGTACCCAAAAGAAAAAATCCAATAATCATTCCACGAAGTAGCTCGGCATTAAAAATTTTACAACATGCAAGAGATGAGGCTCATCGATTTGGAGTTGCATATAATCGGGATCTTCGGAAATTGAATTAATTCTAAAATAATTTAAAAAGCGATTTTTCTAGATTTACCCAGTCTTATCCTGCTAAGCACGATTATTTTGGGTTAGTTTGAATTCGTTGCGATCGTTAGACACTATATGTCATTTTTGGATCGGAGATATATGATCCTTTAATGTATATTGTTAGAGAACTATGCGATCGCTTAGAGAATGTATACATTGCGGTAGAGAATTTGAGAACATGCGAAGTGATTTTTGTTCTGATGCTTGTGCACACGAAGTATCAAATTAGATAAATCTAAAAACCATTAAAAGAAAATCTGATGTCGTTTAAAGCTAATTAGTGCTTTTTACGGAGATCTTGTCCTTTATAAAATAATCCGGCCAAGGTAATCGATCAAATATCATGTGTTAAAGAAGATTTTTTGTGGAATGTTTTGATCGCACTGATGATTTCTACGTGAACGTTATAAGAAAAATCTCAATCTTACCAATTACGCAAGCAAATACTGAAATCAAACCATTGATAAAGGAAAGCAGCAGCGATCCACTGAAACGTTCTTGGTTGGAACAAAGAATGTATGTAAATCAATTGAAGATAGAACGCGACGAAAAAAATGAATTAGATTCTATTAGACATGTTGATTCTCTCAGTTCTCAACTATCTTCAATATTGGGTCTTGAGGAAATGGAGGCACATGTTTACCTAAACCTTTTACGAATAGGTCCAATTTCAGCTAGTGCACTTGCAAAAGAAATTGATGTTGAACGCACCAAAACATATAGGACAATTGAAAAGCTTCTAAATCAAAATATAGTGTCAACAACTTTTTCAAAGCCAAAACTTTGTGTAGCAACTAAACCAGAAGAGGTTCTAAAGATGATTTTACAGAGAAAAGAAGACGATTTAAAATTACTTAAAGATACGAGAGAAGATGTTGTCAAAAAAATCAAGGAAATGATTCCTAGCAATCGTTTAAACAGCATGCCTACATTTCATATTGTTCAGGGTAGAACAAACATTTATTCTAACATTAGTGAGTTAATAGAAAATTCTACTGATGATGTCTATATCGTTACCACGCTTAAAGACATTTCAAGAATGTATCATACTAGTATCCCCGAAAAAATTAAGATTTGTGAAAAAAATGGTGGGCAAGTTTTACTTCTAACTGAGTTAAATGATGAAAATTTATTACCTTTTGTAAAACGTTTTGGTGCAACTGAGACAAGAGTCGGTAAAGTTAGCTCCAAAGGAAGAATGATAGTTGGAAAAAATAAACAAATGATCATGTCAGATGCAACAGCAAAGGACAATGAAAATTCTGGCATGGAATCAGACTTTGCATTCTCAACTAATTCTAATGAAATGGTTAACAATATCCATACACTTTGCAACCTTTTGTGGAATAATTCAAAACCATTAACAATGAGTATAAAAAATAAGAAATTAAAATAGCCGAAGTCAAAAACTGACAAATTTACTTGTAATAAAACAACCAAGAACTACGGCAGAAATTTATTCTGTCCGCGTTCTTTGGTAGAATGAATTCTAAATTAATTTTATGATTGTGGATAATAGGTAATTGGGTGTGCAATTGAGACATCTCAGCAATTAATTAAAAATCAGTATTTTCCTAGATGTGAATTTTTTTGAGAATAGGATGAAAAAAGGCCCTATTCTCCTGACTTATCCTCAATGAACATAGGAGTGTCTGGTTTGAAACGTGTGGATTAGTTCCTGACATAATATACAATTATTACGATTAAGTCTGTGTATGATCACTTTGATCAAACATCTAATAAAACGAATTTCTAGATTCCGACAATAGTTTTAAAGTTAAATTAAGTGATTTGGGTAGTGCAATGTTCGCACCTAACACCCCTTTTTGGCCTATCAGTTTTAAAGTCAAGTGGGATGTCTTTGCCTCTTTTACATATTGGGCATACCATTAGCATATTTTTTAAATATCAAAAAATCATTTATTAATTGTAGCTAGCTTTTTCTGTTAAAAAATGTAAATTTATTAGCTTAGTGAATTTATGGCGGCATCAAACACAATTGATGGTTGTGGACCAGCAATTTTTTTAATATCACCATCTGGTCCAACTATGAAGAAATACGGGGTTCCTACTACGCCAAGTGAAGCGCCAACCTCGGTGTTATGAGATACTCTGTCAGCATATATCCCAGAATCTAAACATTTGTTAAACATTTCAGTATCAAGTTCAATCTCCATTGCAAATTGTTTTAATGCATCCATGTTTGCCCAACCATCCTGGATGCCTGCTTGGTTATTGTATAAAGTAGAATGGTACTCGATAAATTTTCCTTGATCATCTGCACAATATGCTGCTTGAGCAGCAGAGATTGAATCATCACCAAGCCATGCAGAATCTAAAAAGTAAAGATTTACAATACCTTTAGATATATAGCTATTAATAATTGCAGGTTTTTCGTTTTGGAACCAGCCTTTACATTTTGGACACTGATAATCTCCAAATTCAATAATTGTGATAGGCGCATCTTCATCACCTTCAACTGGTGCAGCCATAGATAGATCAATACCTCCAATTGTAAATGATTCTTCTTCCATTGTTTCTTCTGGCATCCCTTGCTCTTCACCCATCGATAATCCCTCAGATAGTTCTATTATCTTCTCATTAGTTGCGTTTTCCATTGTTTCGTCTTCTATTGTTTCGTCTTCTATTGTTTCGTCTTCTATTGTTTCGTCTTCTATTGTTTCGTCTTCTTCATCATCAATAATGATGGATCCCCAGCCTGCATCAGATAATTTCATAGAAGTGGAAGATTTAACGCATGTTGCAGCCCCGTTTGTTGAGCGAATCATCAAGACCAAACCGGATTTACACACTACATTATCTGCAGCAACGCCAGATGCCATCTGTTGGCGAGGAGACATGATGTCTTGTGCATTTACACTTAACATAGAGGGAGATAAGAATAATCCTAGAACTATAATAGCTACAAAAGCGGTATTGGTCACAGAATTCATAGTATAGTATAGGAAAATAAATACTTAAGCTAATCGTTAAGTTCCACTTTGGAACAGATTTGTTCAAAAAATTTCCAGAGTCCTTATTGATTAACTAAACAAAGTGTTTCTGGGCATATGATGGAGGGGCAATCTCATCAAAAAATGGAGAGGGTGAAATGATCATTCTCCCTATTACGCAATTGCAGATGATTTTATCAATGGTAATTGCAGAAATTTTCCTACTAGGTGATCCTAACTATACTGTGAGAATTGGTTCTGTAGACTACTTTAGCCTAGCAGTTGGAGCATTTATTGGAGGCATTTTCATTTTTGTCTTAATAGCAATAAAATTTGGAAGTAGAGTGCAATTCAAAGAACTGCGTCCTAAAGAAAAGATTGTAGTTAAAGTAAGACAGAGTTAAACATAGTCATCAAGGGATTGCTCACGTAACGGTTGTGCATCAATACCAATTTTTTTAAGGTGGGATGCAAATTCGTCTACAAAGCCATGAATTGTATACACCTTTTCTGCTCCTGTTTTATGTACTAGTTCTACAAGTTCATTAAAATCACAGTGATCACTGAGGGGAATAGAATAATCTGATCGTCTTCCAAATGAAAATCTCGAAGATTTAGCCCAGCCACTAAATCCAATTGTTACTGCATCATATTTTTCCTTCATGTGTTTTATGAATTGATTTTTTTGTGACATCATTGGTGCAATCATTATCCATGGTTTTTTATCTAAGAAACTACCAGATTCAGCTTCAGTGTGACCCATACCTTCTTCGAGAGTTACACCTAACTTTCGGTGTAGGTCATTCATTTTTTTTACAGAATCGTGATAGTAGAGTGGTTTCCAATGTCCAAAGAGACTAGAAATTGTTTGAGCTTTGCCCAACTGATATCCTAGTAAAATTACGGGCTTTCCTTTTGAATAGAGATCAGATATAATTTCGTTTACCCTGATTTTGATTTCATCAATTTTAGGAAAAATAAATTCAGGAAGTCCAAATGTGCATTCTGTGATTAGCGTTTTACATTTTGGAATTGCAGCAGCTATTAGAAAAGATCGTTCACTGGTGCAAATGTCTCCGGTGTAAAATACATCGTCAAACAACAAGCCTTTTGCTCCCAAAATGTGTCCACTGTCAATTAAAGAAAAATCATCCATCGCATCAACGAAATTTTCCATTCTAAAACCACGAAGACTGGCAATTTCGTTAGTTTCCATTGATGATAGTATTGTTCCTCCATTTTGGGAAGGGAGATGATCAGAATGTGCATGAGAAATAAAATTTATACCTTCAGAGGCCACATTTTTCGGATCAAGGTAGATCTGCATCCCATCTCGTTGGTATACAATCCCATTTTTTGTCATACGTACACTTCGTGGCAAACAAAAACACGATAGTTAGATTTGATATAAATTGCAGGATTGAACAAGTGTTGACTATACTTGCAAAATCTTGCAATTTTGATTTCTGGAAGAGGGAGTAATATGGAGGCCATTTTGAAGACCATAAAAATGAAAAAAATTCCAATAAAACCGAGAGTGGTAATATCTAACAAACCCGATGCAAAAGGCCTTAAAATTGCACAAAGGCTTGGAGTTAATACTGAAGTAGTTGATAGCTCAGGTTTTAATGGAGATAGATGGGAGTATGACAAAAAGATTGTATCTATTCTTACAAAATATGAGGTTACACCAAAAAATGGACTAGTTTGTCTGGCAGGATTTATGAGAATAATTAGTCCACAATTTATTAGAAAATATAAGAATCACATAATGAATATTCATCCTGCTCTGTTACCATCTTTTTCTGGATTGGACGCTCAGAAACAAGCTGTCAAGTATGGAGCAAAATATTCAGGATGTACGGTGCATTTTGTTGACGAGGGAGTTGACACTGGACCAGTAATTTTACAGGCGGTTGTAAAGGTAAATTATAATGACACAGAAGAAACTCTTTCAAAGAAAATTCTAATAAAAGAACATCAAATGTATCCAAAAGCTGTAAAATTATTTGCAGAAAAAAAGATTATAATTTCAGGTAGACGCACTATAATTAAAGACTAGACTCTAACCCAACCTCTCTCTAGTAGTTTTTCTGCAGTCTTAGGTTTGACGCAGGCTGGAGACCCATCATGTTTGAAAATTTTCACAAAACCTTCTTTGCATACAATCTCAACAAGTTGTTTAGAACGCAAGTTTTCTTCATTAAGAGGAAGATTTACAGAATTTTTTGGCATGTTAACCATATCAGGAGAAAATGTATCTTGATATACAACTAAGAAGGCACCGAGTCCTCTTTGAGTATATTCAAATTCTATTTTCTCATCTACATCAATTCTTTGACCATTAACGGTTCTTGGAATTTCTATTACGGTATAAAAAATTCCAGTATTATCTCCTGTTTCTCTTAGTGCAGAGGGTTGTGGATTAAACTCATTTTGAACACCGCCAGATGGTCCCAATGTTGTTCTTATATTTTCTGATTCAAATTGGATTAGATCTAAAGTATAGGATTCGACTTTATCAGAATCTAAATTCAAATTTGAATCATAAAGTAATAATGTTAGAGGATGGCCAATTCGTACAGTTTTTGAAGTGGCAATTTTTTCTGAACTTGAACCGAGTGAATGAGGTGAATTCAAAACACTAAATGTTGCTGATGCGGTAACTTTTCTAGAGTTGCCTGATGCATCGGTTGGATCAGTATATTCAACTAAAAGAACATCACCTTGTAATATACAGTGTCTTGAAGATGCACTAGAGTCATCAAATCTAATTTGGGCTTCACTTGAAACTTGGCATTTAGAACTTTCTGGACCATCCGTATTTTTTATCGAAACATCAAATTCGAAAATTCCAGATGTTGGAGATGTTTCTGTGATTGGACCAAATTGTCTTATCTGAGATTTTTCTGAAGGCAAATCAGCAATAGGTTCTGAATCAAGTTGTCCAGAATTAGATGATTTTCCTCCTGCATATCCTAAAACAACTGACTCACCCCGCATAATTGAAATCTTAACAGGACCTACGCCAGATTCTCCAGAAACGTCTTGTGCAATTTGGTCTATACCAGTGGGCGAGGTGTTAAAATCAGGCTCAAAAATTCTAATGCTGATTTTGAGTTCATTTGATTCGACAGGAATTGGATATGCGCTTTTGTCTAGTCCGATCGTTGCATAATGTCCTTTTATTTCTGCATCCCCATTAACAATAGTGGCAGATACAAAGAGTGTTAGTGATAATAAAATCACTAGGAAAACTCTAGAAAAACTATTGATTTTTCCTAACACAGTCAAAAACCTTTGGGATAATTATAAAACATTACTCTTGTTTTGTTCCTGAGTCTATTATACTGGATACAATTCAATGAATAAATCAGCCTACTTTCCTATGTAAGAATGAATTTGATAGAACTTGTACTAATTCTTGCGCCATTATTGATTTTTAAGGCATACGCTGAGGGTTTGCCAGATTATAACAACCCATATGCACCTATTTTCACCGATAAAGAGGTGTATACATGGACAGATAAGATTGGTATAACCATAGTTGCGCCAAGTTGG
>Ga0180073_1000031_pt1 | contig 12069 bp, 9 predicted proteins | sample EasRiv333_16_10D_FD_123010 | JGI IMG/M metagenome (GOLD analysis project Ga0180073, IMG submission 123010) | Soil microbial communities from meander-bound floodplain in the East River, Colorado, USA - East River metaG ERMLT333_16_10D | ecosystem: Environmental > Terrestrial > Soil > Floodplain ...
CTTGCCAGGGGGACCGGAGGGGGAGCGGGAGGCGGCAGTTCCATCCTGATGTCGATCTCCGAACTAACTCCAGTAAAAGGTACCGGTTTCTTCGTTTACTATAAAGCGGCCGCGGCGTTTGCCGTCGTCTCCCTGCTCCTCGGGTTGGCGGGGCGGAGGATATACCTGCTGGACCTGTTCCTGTTCGCCATCGCCTTCAAAGGCGCCTGGGACTCCGCGCGCGCCGTGTCGATGATGGGGCTCTTCCTCTCTCCCGGGGTGTCGCTTCACATGACCGGGTTCCTGTCAACGGCAGCGGGATGGTTCTCCACCAAAGTGTCTCGCACGCCGAAGGCACCGGAAGAGAAGCCGAGACAAAAGGGGAAGAAGGGACCTGCGCCGGCGCCGGCCTCCGTTCTGGCTGATCTCCGTCCATGCGTAACCGCTGGATACGCGACCATCGTCGGCGTCGTCGTTCTCGTCTTCGTCGCCTTCGGCGGAACGACGCTGGCGTTCTCTTTTTCCCAATTGGAGTACGGGGTGGGAATCACGGAGCACAAGTTCTCCTTCAAGGCAGCGGAGTTCTTGAGGAAAGACCCGATCCCCGGGAAAATGTTCAATTTCTTCGACATCGGCGGATTCCTCGACTGGCAGTTATATCCCCAGGCCCTCACCTTTATCGACGGTCGCACCTACAACCAGGAAGTCTTCATGGAACACCAGACTGTTACGGGGGCGATGCCGGGGTGGGAAAAGGTTATGGAAAAGTACGGCATCACCTATGTCGTCCTGAAATCGATGGATTCCTCCGGAATGATCCTGCCGATCGTCCCGGTCCTCGCCAACGCCCCAGACTGGGCGCTGGTCTTCTCGGACGGCCTGTTCTTGGTCTTTGTCCGTAACACGCCGGAACTGCGAGGATACATCCATGCCCATGAGATCCCGAAGGGGATCCTTCCGCAGCACATAATAAGGGAGGCGTACCACTATATATTTCTCGGGGTCTCCCCCGTGGTCGCCTACCAGACGATGGCCAATATGTATCTCATGCTGGGGCAGCGGGACCAGGCGGTCGAGGCTCTCCGCAAGGCTCTGGAAACGATGGACGATCCCTACCTGCGCGCCCGCCTCATGCAGCTTCAGGGAGGCGTGGGTACCCGGTGAACGGCGTTCCGCAGGACGCCTCGGAGTCACAGACGAACGCTCCCCTGTTCTCCGTCATCATCCTGAACTGGAACGGGAGGCGCCTTCTGGAGGAGTGCCTCTCCTCCATCGGCTCGCAGACGTTCCGGGATTTCGAAACGATCGTGGTCGATAACGGCTCGACGGACGGTTCCGTCGACTGGGTGAAAGAACGTTCGGCGGAATCGGTCTCCACCGTCGCGCTTCCCTCGAATCTCGGATTCGCCGGGGGGAACAACGCCGGGATCCGGGTCGCGCGGGGACGGTACGTGATCCTCCTGAACAACGATACGGCCGTCGACCCGGGGTGGCTCGCAGCTCTGGCCGAGGCCGTCCGGAGGCACCCCGACGCCGGGATGTTCACCCCGAAGATCCTGAACTACTACCGGAGGGACGAGATCGACAATACCGGTCACCTGATCTACCCCGACGGGTTGGCGCGGGGACGGGACAGGTTGGAGAAGGACGACGGACGGTTCGATGCGGAGGGGGAGAACCTCTGGCCGAGCGGGTGTGCGGGGGTGTACAAAAGAGAGATGCTCGACCGGATCGGCCTGCTGGATGAGTCGTTCTACGCCTACGGGGAGGATGTCGACCTGGGACTGCGCGCCCGGTGGGCCGGATGGTCCTGCTTCTACGTCCCGGCGGCCGTCGTGTACCATAAATATTCGGCCACCACGGGGGCATATACCTCGCAGAAAGCATTTCTGGTGGAGCGGAACCGCATATGGATCCTCTTCAAGAATTTTCCGATCCGTGAAATCCTGCTGTCCCCGTTACGCACCGGATACCGATATGCGTACCACCTGACGGGGGCCCTTACCGGGCGTGGCGCCGCGGGGAAGTTCGCCAGCGAATATTCCGTTGGGCGGATGTTCCTCGTAATCCTTCGGGCCGAGATCGGCGCACTCGCCGGTGTGCCGCGTATGCTCCGCTCCCGGCGTGCCGGGAAGTCGTTTCGACACATGACCTCACGACAATTTCGCTCCCTCGTGGCGAGATTTCCCCTCAGTGCCCGCGATGCGGCCTGGAAGGAGTGACCTGAGTGGCGGAAAAGCGCACTCAAACCGCGATCCAGGGCGTGGCGTTCGCCGTCGTGGTGAACTTGCTGTCCAAGGTGCTGTTGTATCTGCGGCAGATGGTGATCGCCGCGGTGTGGCTCGACGCATTTTTCGTGGCGACATCGTTCTTCTTGATCTTCATCACGGTATTCGGGGATATCTTCGATTCTGCCGGGATACCTCCGAACGTGGCCATCGGCGTGGCCATCGCGACGTCGGCGGCGTGGTTCCTTCCCGGGGCTCCGACAGCCTGGCTCGACGTGGGCGCCACGGGGCTCCTCTTTGCAGCGTGCTACATGGTGTTCCTCCTGTTTAACCCGGGCGACGAGCTTCGCAGGATCCGCAGATTCGTGTTCGAATCTTTCCCTTCCCTGCACCGTCGATTCGAGAGGTATTGTTGACGAGATGGGGAACGGGCGGATCAAGGTGGCTTTCTTCGTGCATGCACTTTCCGGCGGTGGTACGGAAAGGGTGGTTTCGAGAGTGCTCCGCCACCTGGACAGGACCCGTTTCCGCCCCGTACTGATCCTCATCGAGAAGAAGGGGGTTTTTTTGGAGGATGTTCCGCCAGACGTTCCCATCCTCGATTGCGGCAGGGGCCCCGGGGGGAGGCGGTGGAAGTGGGTGCGGACGTTCGCCGGCTTCCTTAAGACGGAACGACCGGACGTCCTGATGAGCTTTTTATGGTACGCAAACGGCTTCGCTGTCCTGGGCCGGTACCTGTCGGGAGCGAAAACCCGTCCCATCCTCTCCGAGCGGTCGACCGTCCTAGGTTCCCGGGAAGGGTTCCCGGAGGAAGCGCTTCGTCGCCTCGCCATTCGGTTTTTATACCGGTCCGGCGAACGGATTTTGGTCAACTCCGATGCCCTCCGATTGCAATTCACCGAACATTTCGGATTCCCCCGGGAAATGGTCTGCACCATCAATAACCCCTTGGATATCGACACGATCCTTGCGGAATCCACAGCGGAAGGGAATCCGGTCTCCGAGCGGCCCCGCGGAGGTACCATCGTGGGTATGGGGCGATTCACACGGGAGAAGGGGTTCGACCTCCTTATCCGTGCGATGGCCCGCGTCCGCGCTCCGGCGAAACTCATTTTACTGGGGGAGGGGAAGGACGAAAAGAACCTCCGGTCCCTTGCGGAGAAGTTGGGGATCTCGGCGAAAGTCGAATTTCCCGGCTTTCGGAAAAACCCGTACCCGATGCTCCGCAACGCCTCGGTATTCGTTCTATCCTCCAGGTACGAGGGTTTTCCGAATGGCCTGGCCGAGGCGATGGCACTAGGGGTTCCCTGCGTTGCCACGCGTTGCAGAACAGGCCCCGAGGAACTCATCACGGACGGCGGCAACGGACTGCTCGTCCCTGTGGAGGATCCGGAAGCGATGGCCGAAGCCATCGATCGCCTTCTTGGCGATCCTGTGCTGGGGGAGAGGCTGGGGGCCGCGGCACGAATTTCCGTGCAGAGATACGAGGCCAGGGAGATCGTTCGCCAGTATGAATCCCTGATTGAGAGCGTAGTCAACTGATGTGCGGCATTTACGGAAAGATCCGTTGGGACGGCCGGCCGGCCCTGGCGGCAGATGCGGAACGCGCGTGCGATGGTCTTCGCCATCGGGGACCGGACGATAGGGGCGTTTACGTTTTCGAGGGGGCCTGCCTCGGTCAAACCCGGTTGAGCGTCATAGACCTTTCCCCCCAGGGGCACCAGCCGATGCCCAACGAGGATGAAACCCTCTGGATCGTCTTCAACGGGGAGATCTACAACTTTCAGGATCTACGGCCCCGCCTGGAGGCGCGGGGGCACCGGTTCCGATCCCGCACCGACACGGAGGTCATCCTGCACCTCTTCGAGGAGGAGGGGCCGGCGTGCGTGGAACGGCTGCGGGGGATGTTCGCGATCGCGATATGGGATAACAAGAATCGGTCACTCTTCCTTGCCCGGGATCGCGTGGGGAAGAAGCCGCTGTTCTACCGCGGGGGTCGTGACTTCTGCTGCTTCTGTTCCGCGCTGGCGCCCCTGGTGTCGGACCCCGAGATCCCGGTGGCCGTCGATCCGGTCGCGATCCACCACTACCTGACCTTTCAGAGCGTGCCCGCCCCGTTTTCCGCGTTCTCGGGCATCCGGAAGATTCCGCCGGGACACTGGATGACGGTTCGGGAGGGGAGGGAGGAACTGCGGAGGTACTGGAAACTCTCATTCTTCCCTAAACATCCAACGGACACTTCGGCGAAGAGGGAATTGCTTGAGGAGGAGCTTCTCGAGAAGATCCGGGAGGCCGTACGGGTCCGCCTGGTGAGCGATGTTCCCCTGGGTGCGCTGCTGTCCGGCGGGGTGGATTCGAGCGGGGTAGTCGCGCTGATGTCCGGCGAAAGCCCGGGTGCGCCCGTGAAGACCTTCTCCGTGGGTTTCCGCGAACAGGAATACAACGAATCGGTGTACGCGAAACAGGTCGCGTCCCTTTACCACACCGACCATCGTGAATTCACCCTCCGGCCCGACATGCTGTCTGTTCTGCCGTTGATCGTTGAACATTTCGGGGAGCCGTTTGCCGATTCTGCAGCGATCCCGACCTTCTACATTTCAAAAGTGGCGCGGGAACACGTGACCGTGGCGCTTTGCGGAGACGGCGGGGACGAGAGCTTCGCCGGTTACGACCGGTACAAGTTGAACAAATTCCTGCACGGAATCGACTTTGTCCCCGGGTTTCTCTCGCGCGGGATCTTCCGGCTCCTGAACGGAATCCCCCATTCCCAGAACATCCACAGCCGTATCTGGATCGCGATTCGATTCTTCCAGTTTCTCTCCCTCTCGCCGGAGAGCCGAAACATACGGTTCGCCAGCCATTTCGACGGCCCTTTGAAAAACGATCTGTACACCCCGGAGTTCGCGGATCGGATGGCGGGAATCGATTCGGACGAAATCGTCCTTTCCCGCTACAGGGAGACGGATGCCGACAACCTGCTTGATGCGACCTTGTATGCGGACATCCACACCTATCTGCCGGATACGCTGCTTCCGAAGGTGGATGTGGCCTCCATGGCGAACTCGCTGGAAATGCGCTCTCCCCTCTTGGACCATGAACTGATGGAATTCGCCGCGCGGCTCCCTTTTGGATGGAAGATTCACCGGTTGACTACCAAATACATATTGAAAAAGGTGTTCGGACGTCTCCTGCCGAAGGATCTCCTGGCCCGGCCGAAGATGGGGTTCGGCGTTCCTCTCGGCCACTGGTTCCGCACGGAACTCAAGGAGATGGTCCACGATACGCTTCTTTCCCCGCGCGCCATCGGAAGGGGGTATTTCCGGGAGGCGACGATCCGCAAGATCCTCGACGAGCAGGAGCGGAACCTGTGGCACTGGCATTACCACATCTACAACCTCCTGATGCTGGAGTTGTGGCACCGGCGCTTCATCGACCGCCGATGACAAGGGTTTGTATCGTGTCGGCTTTATATCACCCGGACCTGGGGGGCCTGGGCCGCCAGGCGATGATGCTGACGGAACGCCTTCGTGAGGAAGGACTGGAACTCTTCGTCATCGCCAGGAAGATGGACTTCCCCGGAGGAGCGGATTTTTCGCGCACCATCGAGGTGATCCGGGTCCCCGCCCCTTTTCCCGGGACGCAGATCCTGGAAGAGAAAAGTTTCAAGAATCTCATAATTTCCGTCTCATTCTCCATCGGATGCGTTGTCCGTCTCATCTCCCGCCGTAAGACGTACGATATCGTGCATTTTCATGGAGCGAGCATACCCCTGATCCTTTCCCTCCCTTTCCTGAAAATGATGGGAAAAAAGACGGTCGCCAAGGTCGCTGCGGCGAATCTCGGCACGGAGGCGGGATCGTTCTCGGGAAGGTACGGCCCTTTGGGGACCCTGCTGGCGCGGATGATGAAGGGCGTGGACGCCTTCGTCGCGATCAGTGACGAGATCCGGGAAGGCTTGATCCGGGACGGAATCCATCCGGAGCGGATCCACCGAATTTCCAATTTCATCGATCCGGAGGTCTTCCGGCCGCCGGCCCCCGAGGAGAAGGAGCTCGTCAAGGAAAAGCTCGGCTACGCGCGAACGACGCTCGCGTTGTTCGCTGGCCGTCTCGTGGAGCGGAAAGGGGTTGCGTGCCTGTTGGATGCGTGGATGGAGGCATCTCGGGACTTCCCTGACGCGAGGCTCCTGATCCTGGGAGAAGGCCCGCTTCGAAGTATGCTCGAAGAGACGGTTGCTCGACTTGGCCTAACGAACACGACCCGGTTTGCGGGACACGTGGAAAATGTGGCCGAACATCTGCGGGCGGCAGATCTATTTGTTCTTCCATCACTGCAGGAAGGGATGTCCAACTCCCTCCTTGAGGCGATGGCCTCCGGCGTTCCGATCGTCGCCACGCGGATCGGCGGGGTCATGGATGTGGCGGAAGAAGGGCGGACCGCGATGCTGGTCGCCCCGGGAGACGCGACGGATTTGTCACGCGGGATCCGGGCGCTGCTAGCGGACCCGATCCTCGCGCAGGCATTTGCGAGTCGCGCATTGGAATCCATACGCAGCGCGTTCGGCCTGGAAGCAAGGGTCAAGAGATACCTGCATCTTTACGCCACCACGGTTCGCCAGGATCCCGTGGCCTGAGGCAGGTCGATGGCACATTCTCTAGAACCATGAGGTCGGAGAGAAGGAAATTGGCATCGGTTGGAAGCGCGACCATCGTCATCAGCCTCGGCACTTTTTTCGGCATTCTCATCAATGCCGTCAAGGCGATCGTCATTGCGAAATACTTCGGAACCGGCTCCCATCTCGATGCCTATTTCGTTGCGATGATCCTGCCACTGGTGTTAAGCGGTATTCTCGTGGCCTCCATGCAGACGAGCATCATACCGATCTTCGTCGAATATCACGCGAAAGGCAAAGAGCAGGACGCGTTCGACCTGTTTCACTCGTTCTTGACTATCTCTCTGGCGTTGTTCGTCGGGATCGGTCTTCTCTTGATCTCTTTCTCGAGACCTATCGTTTCCATGCTTGCGCCCGGGATCCAAGATGACCGTTTGGTGCTCGCTTCGAGGCTGCTTATCATCATCACGCCGACAATCCTTGTGGGCGGCGCCTGCGATATCATCGGCAGCCTCTTCAACGCAACAAAAAGATTTGCGGTCCCCGCGTTTGGCGGAGCAATCAACATACTGGTTTCGCTGGTCTTTCTCGTCATATGGAAGTCTCAAGGGGTCTTCGCTCTCGCCTACGGGGCTCTCCTCGGCAGCTTCGTACATTTCATCTATCTGATCGTCGGAGCAAGATTCGCCGGATTGAGGATTGCCTTGTCCCGCAATATTTACGGTCCGGGAATCAAAAGGGTTCTGTTGCTCATGATCCCGATGCTCCTCGGTGCGACCTTCAGCAACATCAACATTACCGTCGATCAGATCATGGCTTCCGGACTTTCCCCCGGGAGCATCGCGTCGCTGAATTATGCGAACAACATCAATTCGTTCTTGGGTCAAATGTTTGTTTTCAGCATGGGAGCTGCGATCCTTCCGTTCTTCTCGCAGCAAATCGCGGAGGGGCGACTGGAAGATATGAAGAAGACGTTTTCCGCTGCGGTCAGGATGGGGTTATTCCTTTTGACGCCGATCACGGTATTCATCGTTGTCCTCGGAACGCCGATCATAAGGATAATCTTCGAAAGAGGCGCATTTGATTCGAACTCGACGGCTGCGGTGTCCGGAGCATTGAAGGCCTTCGCCTTGGGACTTCCGGTCATGAGCATCGGGATCATGGTGGTCCGGGTGTTCACGTCTCTTCAGATGACGAGACTGATCGCCGGCGTCGCGTTCGCCAACATATTCATCAACATCTCCATGAATGCCATCTTGATGAGATCCCTCGGGCACGTGGGAATCGCCCTCTCGACGTCCATCACGTATTTCTTTTCCACCATGTTGTTGCTATATTTCATGGGCCGACGCGTCGGGAAGATTCCTATCGAGGAGATCGCCATTCCAGCATGTAAGGTCGGCGCCATTTCGACTCTCATGGGAATCGTGTTGTACACTGCGAAAAGGAGCCTTTCAGGGGACACCTTGCCGGATGTATTTCTATTGGGCTGTTTCGGCGTATTGTTCTACATCTTCCTGTCCTGGCTTTGGAAAGTGGACGAGTGGCAAGTCTTGTTCCGTCAGGTCCTGGGCAGATGAACCCCCAAACGTGCATTGCATGCAACGAGAATGAAACCGCGCTCGATATACCAGCAAGCAGGTGCTTGAGCCTTCCGGAGGACCTCCGGGTCATCCACTGCAGTCGTTGCTCCCTGAGGTGGTTGAGTTCCATCCGTTCCCGGGAGGAATACTTGGATATCTACAGGTCTTGCTACTTCGAGAGTCTCCCCGAAGATTACGAGAGGGTCGTCACGGACCGGAACACGCATTTCCGGAAACGCGTCACCCGGATGCGAAGATGGTTCGGGGACGGACCCTTCCGCCTCCTGGACATCGGAGCGGCAACGGGAGAATTCGTTCACGAGGCACTGAAGGCGGGAATCATGGCGAGCGGGATCGAGCCCTCGGAATCGGCCTGCGAGGCAGCGAGGGAAAAATACGGCGTACGATTGGTTCGAGGCGATATCTTCGATGTGCCTCTGGAGGGGGAATCGTACGACGTCATTCACATGAATCACGTGTTCGAGCATATTCCGGAACCAAAGGAGTGCCTCCGGAAACTTTTCGAGTTGCTGAGGCAAGGGGGCTATCTGGTAATCGAGGTCCCATACCAGTTCGGGAATATCCTGGAACGTGCTTGGTCGTTTTTCGGAGTTGTTCCTTCCCAACCCTTTTCCATATATTCCATACACCATCCCTTTTTCTATACTCCGAAATCCCTGAAAATCCTTCTGGAAAACCACGGCTTCCGCGTCGGCGAATCGAGGGTTTGGCGGTCTTATTTGTCGTCGAAGCTGGATGAGGCGCGCAGTTACTGCAGATTTCCGGCCTTGTCTTCTGTGGAAAAATACGCCCATCTCGTCAACATCGTCATGAGGGAAAAGGGACGCTTCGTTTCCTTCGAAATTTGCGCGCGGAAGACGTAATGGGCCACTCGGGAGAAGGATCGCCACCATGAAGGAGAACATGCTGGAATTGCTGGTCTGTCCCCACTGCCACGCCAACCTGGAGTTGAAAGATTCCTCCATTGCATCGGGGGAGATACGAAGCGGTGTCCTTCGGTGCGCCGCCTGCGATCGCTCCTACCCGATCGTTGATTTCATCGCGAGATTCGTCGCCACGGATAGTTATGTCGACACGTTCAGCTTCGAATGGAACAAGTTCCACGACGTGCAGATGGACATCCTGAATCGGACGGACATATCCGAAAAAACCTTCAGCAGCAAGACGGGCTGGTTTCCGGAGGACCTCCGAGGGAAACGGATTCTCGATGTCGGAGTCGGAGCGGGAAGATTTGCGGACGTCGTCTCACGATGGGGTGGCGAGGCGATCGGCGTGGATCTGAGTTTCGCTGTGAATGCCGCGGACAAGAACATCGGCAGAAGGCACAACGTTCACATCCTCCAGGCGGATCTTTTCCGTCTCCCTTTCCGGGAAGGGACCTTCGATGCGATCTATTCCATCGGTGTTCTCCACCATACTCCGGATACCGAAAAGGCGTTCCAGGCCATCGTGCCGTACTTGAAAAACGGGGGGGAGATTGCGATTTTCCTGTACGCGTACGGGCCATACCACGCCTGGAGCGATCGATGGAGGAAAATGACGACGAGGCTCCCGACGAGGCTCACCTACTGCCTGTCGAGCATCGCAGTGCCGTTGTACTACATCCACAAGGTTCCGTTCCTCGGAAAGGTAACGCAGTTGCTCCTGCCGACGTCGATGTGGCCGGACTGGCGGTGGAGATGGCTCGATACCCTGGATTGGTACACTCCCAGGTATCAATGGAAGCATTCGTGGCCGGAGGTGTACCGTTGGTTCCAGGAGGCGGGACTTCGCGACATGGACCTTTTTCAGGAAAGCAGGGACTCCAGCCTTGGCCTGATCTGCATGCGTGGGAGAAAGCCATGACGGCTCAGGCGGGCTTCACCCGACACGAGAGCTGACGCCCGCCAATGAGTTCGCTGTAGGTTTGTTCGACGCAGGCCACCATCCGGTCCAAGGAGAAGCGCTCCTCCACCCGCCGCCTTCCCGCCTCTCCCAATCGGCGCGCAAGCGAGGGATCCTGTAATAGCTTCCGGATCGCATCCGCGAATGCGCCTGCGTCTCCGGGAGGAACGAGATACCCCGTTTCCCCATCGATTACGGCTTCCCGGTTTCCGCCGACCCGAGCGGCCACCACGGGAACTCCCTCGGCCATCGCCTCGAGAATGGCATTGGAAAATCCCTCGATCCCTGGATGCGCAACGACCCGGGATGCTTTGAGAATCCGCGGGACATCTCCCCGCGGACCCGTGAGGATCACGCGTTCCGACAGCCCCAGGGCTTCGATTCGCCTTCGCACCTCCGGAGCCTCGACTCCCTCCCGGCCGACAAAAAGCAGGCGGGCCGTCGGGAAGGAGGCCAGGATCATCGGAGCCGCCTCGATGAGGCAGAGGTGACCTTTATCCTCGCGGAGGTGCGCAATGTAGGAAAGCAGGATCGTGTCCGGCGGCAGGAGCAGGTCCACCGGCGGAGTGGCGTGCTCGCCCCGCGCCGGTTCGTCGGCCGGATCGATCCCGTTATAGACGAGGAACATCTTCCCCTCGCAAAATCTCTCCGTCCTGCGGACATCCTCGGCGACCGACAGGGAGTTCACCATCAAAGCGTCCGCGGATAGGTTGGACAGGTTCTCGAAGAACGAAAAAACCGGGTGTCCCTCCTTGTGTTGGCACAATGCACGCTTGCTCACGATCTTGATGCGCACCCCGGCGAGCATACCGGCGGCGGTCCCCAGGACGTTGGCAGCCGGCAGGTAGGCATGAAGGATGTCGATCCTTTCCTCTTTCAAGATCCCGACGATGCGCCGGAAGAACGATGCGGCTCGACGGAGCCGGATGCGGGAGGTCCCGAACCCGACGACATATGCGGGAATATCCGACGGCAGGGTGTCCTTTCCGACTCCGTCGCCTTCATAGATCGTGATGACGATCGGGCGGAAACGGCGCCGGTCCAGGTGAGTCGCGAGATCGCGCACATGTTTCTCGGTTCCCCCCAAGACGAGCTGCGGTAGGACATACGCGACGTTAATCGTTCGGTTACTGTGCTCCATTCGCGACTATCCCTTTCTCCCCCTCATGGTGATGTGAAGCAGGGAGTGGTCTCGCGATTCCTGGTTCAGCCGGATGCAGCCGAAACCGTTCTCCTCGAACCATCGGTACACTTCGGGCCAGGTGTGCTTGTGCTGGTACCTGGGGGTGTACCAGTCAAAGGTGTCGAGCCACCGCCATCGGGGGTTGGGATGCTGGCTCATCGGGAAGAGTAGGCGGAGCGCCAAGCCCGCGAAGGGGATTTTGTACAGGTAGTAGAGGGGGATCGATAGACTGGTGAGATAGTATATGATCCGGTACGACACCCTGGTTGTGATTTTCCGCCAGAGGTCGCTGAAATACGAGTAGTGCCCGTAGGCATAAAGGAAGACCGCAAATTCCCCGCCATGCTTGAGGTACGGGACCACGGCGTCGAAGGCCATCTTCGTGTCCGGCGTGTGATGGAGTACCCCGAGGGAGTACATGGCGTCAAATGTTCCCTCGTGAAACGGCAGCCGGAACAGGTCCGCCTGGACGATGTGGACATTTTCCCGTTTCCCCACGTTTCCGTAAGCTGCGTCCACGGCGAAACTCAGGTCGACCCCGACCACCTCTCCTCCCCATCGCGAGACCACCTCCGCGAA
>Ga0180073_1000036_pt1 | contig 11314 bp, 11 predicted proteins | sample EasRiv333_16_10D_FD_123010 | JGI IMG/M metagenome (GOLD analysis project Ga0180073, IMG submission 123010) | Soil microbial communities from meander-bound floodplain in the East River, Colorado, USA - East River metaG ERMLT333_16_10D | ecosystem: Environmental > Terrestrial > Soil > Floodplain ...
GGGATTGTACCACCCCAGAACCGGGACCTTCCTAGATCTCCCCCAGAAGTGGGACAGACTTTCTCGAGTCCCGTCGCGATGTCTGTCCCTGATTTGTAGGAGTTCTAGGAACGTCCCGGTTCTGGGGTTTCAAGGTTGTGTCGCTCTGCGCCGTGTCGCCCTGTGCCGTTGACAACCTTGGCGCGGTCGGTGTACGTTCGATCGGTGATGAACAACGGTTCATTCCATCCGGAATCCAGGGGGGAACGCAGATGGCGGAGACCACGGTGAAGAGTTTCTTCGAGGGGTTGCCGGGAAAGTTGAACGCGAAACCGGAGAAGGTCGCAGGGATGAACTGCGTCTACCAGTTCCGCGTCACCGACGCCGCCTGGAACGTGAAATTGACCGACGGAAAGGTGGCCGTCGCGGAAGGGGAGGCGCCTTCCCCGAACTGCACCATCACGATCGCGGAGGCCGATTTCCTCGACCTCGTTTCCGGAAAGCTGAACGGGCAGATGGCGTTCCTCACCGGAAAGCTGAAGGTCGCCGGAGACATGGGGCTGGCGCTCAAGCTCGGGTCGTTCATCGGGTAGCCGGAGATCCCGTGCGGGCGGGCGGGAGCGACCCGGTCCGGGAGGCGGCCCGCATCCTGGCGGAGCGTGGAAACGTCGTCGTTCTGACCGGCGCGGGGATCTCGGTGGAGAGCGGCATCCCGTCGTTCCGCGGATCCCAGGGGATGTGGGCGAAGTTCGACCCGATGGAGTACGCCACCCTCCACGCCTTCATGCAATCCCCCCGCAAGGTGTGGGAGATGCTTACGGAGATGGTCTCCGTCTGCGGCGGAGCAATGCCCAACGCGGCGCACAGGGGTCTGGCCGCCCTCGAGGAGATGGGCGTCGTGCGCGCTGTCATCACCCAGAACGTGGACGGCCTGCATCAGGCGGCCGGTTCCCGCCGGGTGATCGAGTACCACGGGAACCTCGACGAGTTGATCTGCGTTTATTGCTGGAAGCGGTACCCTACCCGGGACCGGTGGACGCCCGGCTCCGTTCCCCTGTGCGACTGCGGAGAGATCCTCAAGCCCAACGTGGTCCTGTTCGGCGAACCGATCCCGTGGCGCGCCCAGGAACAGGCCGAGGAGGAGGCCCGCGCCTGCGGCGTCCTCCTGGTGATCGGAACCTCCGCGGAGGTATCCCCCGCCTGCGATATCCCTCGGACCGCGAAGGAGTCGGGAGCGGCGGTGATCGAGATCAACCCGGAGCCGACCCTGCTCACCGCGACCGTGACCGACATCCACCTGCGGGGAAGCGCTTCGGAAGTCCTCCTGCGGATCCGAGAGGCGTTTCCCACCGACGGGGAAACGCCGCCCCACCCCCTTTCCAGGATTAAATAATTTAACCATCCCTTAACAATAATGCAGTCGCCTCGGCGATGCCGGCGGATCGCAGCGGAATGGAAATCGGCGGCGACCCATCGGGATACGAGACCCAATATAATGATTTACCTATGGAAATAATCGTAAAATGCGTTCTGAAGTTTTCCGCGCCCCGTTCCGATAGGAACCGTGAACGGACGGGTACGATTATTGCGGTTCACTCGGCAAGGCAATTTTTTTCCCGTTGACAGGAACGAATCGGCAGGGGTTTGGAACCAACGGTTTTATAGGGGAGGCGCTTTTACGGATGACGTATCCGTGTGATAGATCGAGGAGGCATTATGAAGAATTGTGAATCGCCGCATTCCCTTCGACGGATTCTAGTCCTGGTCCCCTGCATGGTCATGGCATTGTTGCCGCAACCGTCGGAGTCCGCCGACTTATCGACATTTTGCCAATACCCTCCGTACGTGTTCCAGAGCAAACTTCCGAGCGTCATGATCCTCGTCGCTAATTCCTGGACCATGGCGGGTTTTGCATATACAAAAACCACTGCCGACACCGAAGCGAACGCTGACGACTCTTTTTCCACATTCAACGCGGATTGGGCGGATAAGCGGTATTACGGTCTGTTCGATCCGGATTATTGGTACACGTCGGGTTGGGTAAAGACCGTCACGAAGACTTCGTCTCTAAAACCGAGCGCGAATCATTGGCACGGGAGTTTCCTTAACTGGCTGACGATGCGACGGACCGACATCATGAACAAAGTCCTCACGGGAAATATCGACGTTGGCGGAGGAGGATTCGCTACAGGCTACGGGTCGTGCGGAAACGATAATACGCTGTTCAAGAAATTCTCGAACGACGACGTCCTTTACTCGGGAACCGGCCTCTCGGCAGGGACGACCGTTTATGCCGAATTCGACCATAAGACTGGCTGCACGGGAGCAAATGTGTCAAATCTTCAACTTTATTATAAAAATGCGGCCGGAAATAAGGTCAACATCGGAGGGAAACGATCGGTTATCGGCGATCGTGCCACCTTGAACGGTGTCATTCAGCGGAACCTCCCGAAGGCACAGATCGGGTTGGCATTTTTCAATGAAAATGGCGATGGCGCGAACATCCTCATTCCTCCGAAAGCGGTTTGGGGAAACAGCGACTGGAACAAACTGAAGACGCCTTCGCAATGGAATAATGCGAAGGACCAACCGTTGGCCGACTCCCTCTTCACCGTCGCCGGATATTTCGCCCAGGTGGCGAATTCGAATGCTCTCGTGAACACCTCGACCCTTGGGAGCTGCACGTCGTCCTCTCCTTGCGGCCCGGATTATCAGGGAAGCGGATTCGCCACCCGGCGCACTTCCGCCGACCCCTACTTCCAGCAAGGCAGCCTGTCACAGTGCACCAGGGGGAACGTCATCATCATCTCGGACGGCGAGCCGTGTTCCGACGGCAATCTTCCATCCGGTCTGGCCCATTTTGCCGACTCCCCCGACAACACATTGTTTCGCTGCATCGGGAGTACATGCATGGCATCGGGAGCATTTCCATCGACCACCATCCCGTCCTGCACTCCCTTGGGTGGACTCAATCAGTTGAATCGCGAGAAGGGCTCCCTGGAGGATGTAGCCCTATGGGCGCACACGACCGATCTTCGGGACGATATCCCCAACACCAGCTCCGGGAAGCAGAACCTCGACATCTGGGTCGTAAAGGCGTTCGGGCTTTCCAAGTCGAACCTCCTCCAATACGCCGGAATCAACGGTTCCTTCGACATCACGAGCGACAACGTACCCCAGGTCGGTAATTTCGACCCTGAACAAGGCTATTTCGAATCCGCCAACCCGGTTGAGATTGATAAAAAACTTGACGCCATCTTTCAACAGCTTCTCAAGCGGGCCACGTCGGGTACCGCGGCCTCCGTTCTGGCCTCCGGCGAAGGGAGCGGCGCGAACCTCGTCCAGGCAGTGTTTTATCCGAGGAGGAGGTTCACGGAGCTTGTGATCGAATGGACCGGAACCCTCCAGAACTTCTGGTACTACATCGATCCCTTCTTCGGCAACTCGTCGATTCGGGAGGATTCCGTCCCTCAGAATAATGTCCTGAACCTGGTATCCGACAATACCGTAACCTTCTTCTTCGACCCGGATGCCCAGGTCACGAATGCCAGTTCCTATGCGAACGACGCTTCCGGGAATGCCACCGGGACTCCGACCGTCGTCTCTTTTGAAGAGGTAAAGTCCCTCTGGGAAGCCGGGAAATTCCTGCACACGCAAGACGCTGCGTTACGGACGATTTTTACAGTGACAGGGGGCTACCCCCAGGGGATAGACAACAGCAGCGCCTTTACGACGGGCAATAAAACCTATTTCCAGAGCTATCTCGGGGTTGCGAGCGGCAGCGAGGATGCCCTGATCGATTACGTCAGAGGGGATGACCTCGATGCCTTCCGGCAACGGACCGTCCTGTACCCGAACGCGACCACCGGCGTGTTGGACAACGCGGTCTGGAAGCTGGGGGACATCATCAACTCGACGCCGAGAGTCGTCGCGTCCGTTCCCCTCAACACCTATAACAAGGTATACAACGACTTCACGTACAAAGCGTTTATCGATGACACCCCGTACAAGAACCGCGGGATGGTGTTCGCCGGCGCCAATGACGGGATGCTTCATGCCTTCAAACTCGGGAAGCTGGAGTTCCCGGGGGACAACAATTGGGGCAGTCCCGGGGCCATGGACAGGGCGCGCCTCAGGAACCTCGTTCCATCGGTCCCCATGGGCCAGGAACAGTGGGCATTCATCCCAAAGAACGCCCTGCCGTACCTGCAGGCCCTGCAGGACAACAATTACTGCCACCTCTATTATGTCGATCTGGCGCCCCAGGTGTTCGACGCGAGCATCGGCGGCGCCGGCGATAACGCTACGACGCGGGAAGCGAGCCATTGGGCGACGGTCCTGATCGGCGGCATGCGCTTCGGCGGGGCCTGCAGGGAGAATACGGCCACATGCACCGATTGCGTGAAGTCTCCCGTGTCGAGTGGTGGGCTCTCTTCGTATTTCGCGATGGATGTGACCAACCCGGTTTCTCCCAGGGTTCTCTGGGAGTTCCCGGACAGCGACCGTACATACTCTGCTTCCTACCCATTCTCTTCTTCTCCCCTAGGCTTCGCAACAACGGGCCCGGCCATCGTCCGGATCAACGCCGGGAACCGGTCGACGAAGGGGAATTGGTACGCGGTGTTCGGATCGGGACCGACCGGGCCGATCTCGAGTCGGCAATTTCTGGGCCATTCCGACCAGAACCTGAAATTGTTCATCGTGGATTTAATAACCGGAGATCTTAAGAGGGTAATCGATACAGGCATTCAGAACGCTTTTGCGGGATCGATGATCAACTCCACCGCGGATTTCAACCTCGACTACACGGACGACGTGTTGTACGTCGGGTACGTCAAGTATGATTCCGGGGCCAATGCCTGGAACAGGGGTGGAGTGTTGCGGCTCCAGACGAAGGGGTCGGTGAACCCGAACGATTGGGAAGCGAGCAAGGTGATCGACGACATCGGACCGGTCACCTCCTCCGTGGTCAGATTGCAGAACAATATCTACGACACGAACTGGCTCTACTTCGGGTCCGGCCGATACTACTATGCGTTAACCAGTGACAAGGACGACCCCACTGCCCAGAAAAGGTTATATGGAATAAAGGAGCCTTGCTTCGGGAGCGGGACGATCTCCCAGACGTGCACGACCACCGTCATTGAATCGTCCCTCACCAATGTCGATACGACGTTTCCCGCCGAAGGCGTTGCCAATGCCGCCGGGTTCAGGGGATGGTATATCCCGCTTGACAGCAGTGCCGCGGCCATCGCTTACGATAATACTGGGGCGCAAAGCTACCAGGCGGAACGCGTCATTACTGACCCCCTGGCCACGACCGCGGGAGTCGTCTTTTTCACTACGTTACGCCCATACAACGCCGATTGCGCCATCGGGGGCCGTACCTTCCTCTGGGCGATCCAATACAATACGGGAGGGATTCCATCCGCATATGCGCTCCAGGGAAAAGCATTGATGCAGGTGTCCACCGCTAGTGTGGAACAGTTGGACCTTGGGACGGCGTTCTCGAAACCCGTTTCCGGGGCCGATGCATCGCTTCACCGCGGGGGGCGGAGGAGCTACTCCATGGAGGGGGTTCCACCCACGGCACAAGGGTTGTCCCTGCTTGTCCCACCACCACCGGTCAAACGGATCCTCCACATGAAGGAGAGGTAGGCAGGGCGGTGCGACCACAAGGCGAGAACGAGAACCGGCGCGGATTCACCCTGGTGGAGATCCTGATCGTGATCGCCATCCTGGGGATCCTCGCGGCGATCGCCGTCGGCAATTTCGGGGGACTCACCGAGAAATACAAGGTGGAAGCGGAAACCAAGCAATTTTATGCGGATATCATGGACGCCCGCGGACGGGCGATGCAGCGCAACCGCTGGTTCTTCGTTCGGATTACGACAAACGGTTACATGACATACGAGGACAGACCTTTGCCGGATGGGGACGGGGCTTTTGATAATACGGATGCCTTGGCGACCAGTGTGACTGTCAGTCATGCGATCAACACCGTCCTTGCCGGAGGAGACCCGAACTTCGAATTCAACCGGAACGGAATCGCCAACGACTATGGAACTATCAGTTTCGTTTCGGTCGCGCGACCGGATTACGACTGCATCACGATTAATCCGACACGGATCAAGATGGGGCAGTACGTCGGGGGGGCCTGCGTTGAAAAATAGGGAAGGCATGACGCTCATCGAAGTGATGATCGCCATCGTGATCACGTTCATCGTGTTTCTCGGGTTGAGTGGGTCCGGCATTTTTGTTCTGAACGAGAACATCAAGAACTCGCTGAGAGACGAGGCCGTGAGCGTGGCCGGGATGGAAATGGAACAGGTAAGGAACACATCGTTCGATAACCTGTATTTAGCACCCGGCACACAGAGTGTTGACAATGTCGTACGGCAGATCCGGGGTCTGACTGTGAATTTCGGCGTCACGAGGACGGTGACAATACTCGATTTGAATAACCTACAGGTGTCGATCAATGTCACGTGGGATCGGACCGAGAACAACCAGACGAAATCGTACAACGACAATATCGCCACCATCGTGAGGCGGTGATGAGACGACGGAATTCGGGCTTTTCCATCCTGGAACTGATGATCGCGCTTGCGATCGTCATGCTGGTTCTGGCCACCGCAACCACCTTCTTCATCGGTACGGTTCGACAATACAAAATACAGACGAAGATCGTCGAGACGAATATAGAGGGGGTACTGGGGCTTGAGTTGCTTCGCCAGGACATCGAAAGCCTCGGTTTCGGCGTTCCTTGGGATAATGTGTCGGTGACTCAAGATAAATCAACGGCCCCATTTAATGTAATTAGTGGGGGGCCAGTGCCCGTGGTCAGTCTCGATAATCCAACTTCTGGCACCATTACCGTGAACGCATCCGACTATCTTGTCATCCGGTCCACGCGCGTCGGCACGGGAAGCGCGGCAGGGAAATGGACGACCCTCCAGCCGGGGGGGGACACGCGAAGCTGGGGATCAGCTGAGGAGGACCTTGACCCGAATGATCGTGTCATCGTTCTCTCCCCGACCCTCAACCATCGGACGCTTGTCACTCCAGGGACGGGCATCCTTTTCTCGGCAGTGGCAGGTTCCGCTCCGGCCGATAATCTGACCGTAACGAACATCGTCTACGGGGTCGATACAACGGACTTGAGTTTCCCGTGGAACCGGGCGGACTACTACATCGACAATACATCACTCACCGTGCCACAGCTTTGCGCCCCGAATACCGGCGTCCTGGTGAAGCGGGTTGTGAGCCAAGCGGGTACGCTTACGGCGTCCCTTCCATTGCTCGACTGCGCTGCCGACATGGAGGTGATCTACGGTCTCGATACGGATGGAAACCCTTCAACGGCTATTGTCTGGTCGGACGATATTTCCGGCCTCGCGGCGGATACGATACGCACCCAGCTGAAGGAGGTCCGAGTAGACATCCTTGCGCAAGAAGGGCAACGGGACGATAGTTACAGTACCCCTTCGAACAATATCCGTGTAGGATCACCGGTTTTATGGAGGGACTTCGACGTGAGCGGTTACAGGAACTACCGCTGGAAGGTCCACACCATCGTGGTAAAACCCAGGAGCCTTTCGAATTGACATGAAAATTCTTCGGAACGAAAAAGGATTCGCCCTGGTCCTGGTCATGATCCTCGCCGTGGTCGCGCTCATGATGACGGTGGCGATGCTGTTCATGGTGTCGCGCGGCTCCTATGTGTCCGGTCAGCAGAAACGGTACCGCACTGCCCTCGAGGCGAGCCGTGGTGGAGCGGAAGCGATTATGGATGTAATCGCAACCCGTCCGCCGGGCATGAGCGATTCCCTGAAGACCAAACTGAGTAGCCCGACGAATTCTTGGGGTGCATTGGACAATTCGATCACCGTAACTCCGGGTAATGCCGACAGGACCATCAACCTGGGGATGTACATCGTCTACGTGAAGGTCGTCGACACTGTGCTTGGAAACACAGGCTTGAGCACAGGCTTGATGAAATCAGGCGTAGTTACAACCAGCCCAAGCGAAATTTCCGGGATGGCCATTCCTTACCTATACACGATCGAGGTGCTCTCCCAGAGTACGACGAACTCCACCGAACGCTCGAAGCTTTCCGTCCTTTACCAATATTGAGACGAATGCCGATGGTTCCCCCCTATCTCCTTATCCTGATGATTGCCATGCTCCTTCCGGCTGGATGCTCAACTGACCGGAAGACACCTGATCCGGTGCCGTCATCCATGCCTGCACCTTCAACCGCAGGGAATGTCGTCGCCGCGCCGATCGGACAACAAGGCGGGGGATCGCTTGTTTCAGGAGAACCCTCGCGTACGCCGGGCACCGTGGACCGGAACTCTCTCCCGGTGGTACGGAGTGTCCGGTTTATCCACGCGGATATAAGTGCTGGCACCGGCCTTGCGGTGGAAGTGGAGGGGAACGACGCCGACGGGGACGCAGTGCAACTCGAGATCGCTTGGCAGAAGAACGGACAGCCCGCGGGCAGCGGGAACCATCTGGCGACTCCGCTGAAGCGGGGCGACAAGATCACCGCGACGGTCACCCCGTTCGACGGCAAGGAGCGGGGGAATTCATCCACGCATTACCGGGATATCCTGAACGCTGCTCCGGTCATCGAGGGGCAGGAGCAGTTTCAGGTCAGCGACAACGATGTAACGTTCCATGTCCGGGCATCCGACCCGGACGGAGATCCATTGATCTATTCCCTCAAGGATGCTCCCACCGGCATGAGCATCGACCGGAAGACCGGGGTTGTACGCTGGGTAACCTCCCCCGGGACGACAGGGAAGGTCCCGTTCACCGTCGTCGTGTCCGACGGAGGGGGCGGTGAGTCGACGGCACGCTTTACGGTTACGATTGCGGAACAGCCTTCCACCGGCGCACGATAACATCGGCCGCACTTCGGGACCGGTGGATTGGAAAGAAGACGAAAGAGTCGGGAGGGAGGGTTCTCTCTCCTGGAGATTTTCGTCGCCCTCCTGATACTCTCGCTGGGGATCCTGTTTCTTGCGATGGGTCAGATGACCGCCCTCACCGCGAAGGCCCCCTTCACATCCTCAAATGCGCGCGTGGCCACCGACCTCGCCCAGGAGGCGATCGATCGCCTATTCCAGGTCCCATGGGGCGAACTTCGCTCCTCGCATCCCGACGGCTTCCAGGCGGGACCGGAAGGGGTGGCGCCGGCCTTTTCCCGCCTTGCCGCAACGTCGGGAGATTCCGTGACACTTCAGGGGACAACGTTCTACCGGATATGGCACGTGACGCCGGACCCGGTGATCCCCACCCTGAAGACGATCACCGCGTGGTGTTGCTGGCGGTCCGGGAAGAGCTCCTGGCGCCAGACGATGCTCGTGACGCAGCGCGCGGACGCGGGGTACTGACCCGATGAACGGGCGTCGAGGAAGCGCGATCGTGCTGTCGATGCTTCTCCTGGTCATCCTGAGCGCGATCGGGATGTTGATGGTCTCTGTCCCCGTCGGCACGGGAGAGGGTGCCGGCCGGTATCATCGGGCGGCGGTGGCGAGGAACATGGCGAGGGCCGGGGCGAACGCGGCGATCGCCCGGCTTCCATTGGTGACTCCCGGCGGCTCACCGTACGTTCGCCGGATTCCCGTCGGGCCGGACGTGACGGGCCGCTATTCGGTGACGTCGCAAATTGCCGGGGCGGAGATGGGGAGCGGTTCCGCCGCAGGGTTCGGTTTCGAGGAGTTCGACCTGGTCTCCGTCGGGAGCGTGACCGATCGTTCCGCCGGAGAAGTGCGTGTAGTGGCGAGAATCCGGTATGCCCCCGGTCTCCCCGGGCCGAAGGCGCGGATCCTAAAATGGGAGGAGTCCGCATCCCGCTGACCTTCTTCGTAGCTCCCCTGCCCCGTAGAGATCGAAAATGGGAATCGACGCGGCTTCCCCCTCTCGCTTATAGTAGGATCCGTCATGGAAACTCGAAGAAAGACCCGCCGTATCCGGGTCGGTGGCGTGCCGGTGGGGGGGGGCGCCCCCGTCTCCGTCCAGAGCATGACGAACACCGACACCCGGGACGTCCGGGCGACCGTCGCGCAGATCCGGTCGCTTGCGCGGGAGGGGTGCGAGATCGCGAGGGTCGCCGTGCCCGACGCGAAGGCGGCCGTGGCGTTCGCGAAGATCCGCGCCGGTTCGCCGATCCCGGTCATCGCGGACATCCACTTCGACCACCGGCTCGCGATCGCCTGCGCCGACGCGGGCGCGGATTGCCTGCGGATCAACCCCGGGAACGTCGGCGGGGAGAAGAACACGATCGAGGTCCTGCGGGCGGCGCGCGCGAACCGGATCCCGGTGCGGATCGGCGTCAACGCGGGGTCCGTCGAAAAGGATCTTCTCGTGAAGTACGGCGGGCCGACGCCGGAAGCGCTCCTTGCGAGCGCCGCGCGGTACCTGAAGATCTGTGCGAAGGCGCGATTCACGGCGCTCAAGTTCTCCCTGAAAGCCTCCGATGTGGTCACCACGATCGAGGCGTACCGACTCTTCTCCCGCCGGTACGATTTTCCGTTGCACATCGGTGTCACGGAGGCGGGGACGATCTTCTCGGGGACGATCAAGTCGTCCGTCGGGATCGGAGTGTTGCTGGCGGAGGGGATCGGCGACACGTTGCGCGTGTCGCTCACGGGTCCCCCGAAGGAGGAGGTCCGCGTCGGCTGGCAGATCCTGAAAAGCCTCGGGCTGCGGCATCGGGGACCGGAGTTCATCTCGTGCCCCACCTGCGGCCGGGTGTCGATCGACATCGTCGGTATCGCGACCGAGGTGGAGCGTCGGCTGTCCCACCTGCCCGTTCCCCTGAAGGTCGCCGTGATGGGGTGCGCCGTCAACGGCCCGGGCGAGGCGCGGGAGGCCGACGTGGGGGTGGCGGGCGGCAAGGGGGAAGGGCTCATCTTCGTGAAGGGGAAGATCGTGAAGAAGGTGAAGGAGAGCGAGATCGCGGCCGAGGTCGTCCGCATCGCGGAATCGTTGGCCGCCGCGAAAAGGAGAGGCGAGTGATCCGGTACTCCCGATATCTGATGCCGACCACCAAGGAGACGCCGTCCGATGCGGAGGTCGTCAGCCACCGGCTGATGCTGCGCGCGGGGCTCCTCCGGAAAGTGGCTTCGGGGATCTACAACTACATGCCGGCCGGGCTGAGGGTCCTGCGCAAGGTGGAGCGGATCCTGCGCGAGGAGATGGACGGGGCGGGGGCGCTGGAGGTGCTGATGCCCGCGGTGGTCCCGTCCGAGCTCTGGAAGGAGAGCGGCCGGTGGGACGCCTACGGGAAGGAGCTGCTCCGCTTCAAGGACCGGGCGGACCGGGA